>Ga0315315_10000342_pt1 | contig 37999 bp, 28 predicted proteins | sample M140m3416metaG_FD_203699 | JGI IMG/M metagenome (GOLD analysis project Ga0315315, IMG submission 203699) | Ammonia-oxidizing marine archaeal communities from Monterey Bay, California, United States - M1 40m 3416 | ecosystem: Environmental > Aquatic > Marine > Intertidal zone | place: USA...
ACTGCACATTCTTTGGCAAAGCCTTCTACATGAGCTGCTTCTTTACTTAAATAAGATTTAGGAATTAGTAATGGAAAGTAAGCATTTTGATGACCAGTTTCTTTAAACATAACATCCAATTGGTCTTTGATTTTTTCCCAAATAGCATAACCATAAGGCTTAATAATCATGCACCCTCTGACATCGGAATGCTCTGCTAAATCAGCTTTTAAAACTAACTCATTATACCATTTTGAAAAATCTTCACTTCTTTTTACTATACCCTTTGACGACATAAAAATGTATTAGATAGTCTAAATTACCAATTTGATGGGACATGTAAGAAGTAATAGTAAATAATTACCTATTTGGCATTTAAAACCTTATTTATTTTTCTATTCATTTTTTTACTTTGCTCATCAGCAAGTAAAGCATCTACTAATATTCTTCCACTGTGTTCGTCAACAATAATTTTCTTTCTTGCTGCTATATCTAATTGAACTTGAGGTGGAATTTTTATAAAAGAACCTCCAGAAGCCCCTCTTTCAACAGGAACTACTGCCAAACCATTTTTGGAAGCTCCTCTTATTCTATTGTATGCCTTTAGGAATCTTTCATCAATAGATTTAGAAGCTTTTGACGATTCTTCAATTAATATTTTCTCTTCTCTTTCTGTTTCTGAAATTATTTCTTTTAATTCTTTTTTCTTAGCCTCTAAAGCATCTTCTTTAGCCTTGTGGAGGTTTTGAATCTCATCCAAAATTTCTTTTTTACCATCAATTCTAGCAGAATTCTCTTTAATTCTTTTTTCTGCAAGCTGTGCTTCAAGTTCTTGGTACTCAATTTCCTTACTTAAAGAATCAAATTCTCTATTATTTCTAACATTTTTTTGTTTCTCTAAATATTTTTTAATCGAGGACTTAGATTCCTCTATAATATTTTTTTTTTCTAATATTAACTGATTGAGAACTTCAGTTTCTTCTTCAACTTTTTCTAATCTTTTATTAAGACCAACCATTTCATCCTCTAAATCTTTTACTTCCATGGGTAATTCTCCTCTCACTTCCCTCATATTATCAATTCTAGAATCAATAAATTGAAGATTAAAAAGTGATCTTAAAGTTTCTTCTGGTGTGTATTTTTTTGTTCTGGCCATTTTTATAAATAATTAATTGGATTCGTATTAACTGTTGTTAATCGGATTGCAAAATTAATAAATTTTTTCATTAAAAAATCACTTATTAAATCAATTGTGAATTGTTCTGACTCATAATGACCAATATCAGCAATTAAAATCCTGTTTTCAGCTTCAAAAAACTGATGGTATTTAAAATCAGCAGTAATAAAAATATCCGCTTTTTCATTTAAAGCATTTTTCAATAAAAAACTTCCAGAACCACCACAAATAGCAACATTTTTAATAGGCCTATTAATTAATTTAGTGTGTCTTAGACCTTGGGTGTGAAATTTTTTCTTAATTAAATTAAGAAATTCTAGCTCTTCCATTGGCTTTTCTAACTCTCCTATCATTCCTGAACCTAGCTTAGAATTATTTTGAAGTGTAAAAATATCATAAGCAACTTCTTCATATGGATGAGCTCTATTCATAGATTGAATTATGTCAGAAAGAAGATAATCTGGAAAAATAACTTCTAATTTTTCTTCTTTTACTTTTTCTAGCCTACCTTCTTTTCCCTTGTAGGGTTTTGATCCTGAAATAGGCAGAAAACTTCCTTCTCCTAGAGATGAAAAAATACAATTTTTATAATTACCTATGTTTCCTGCCCCTGAACTAAAAAGAGCTTGAGAAACTTTTTCTGAATGAGATATTGGAACAAAAACAGCTAATTTTAATAGATTTTGTTTTGGCAGAAGAATTTTTCTTCTTTTAAGACCAATAAGCTCTGCGATTTTAGCGTTTACTCCATTTGATACATTGTCTAGGTTAGTATGAAGAGCATAAATGTTTATGTGGTTTTTAATAGCTTTAAAAACAATAGAGCCAGTTAATGAATTATTAGTTACATTTTTTATTTCTCCAAAAATAACTGGATGATGAGCTACTATTAAATTACATTGTTGTTTGATAGCATCATCAATAACATCTGAGTTTACATCTAGAGATACCAATATCCCTTTGACCTCAGAATTATAATCCCCAACTTGAAGACCAGAATTGTCGTAACTCTCTTGTAAATGCAAAGGAGCTATTTTTTCTAAATATTTTGTTACATCTTTGACTATCATAATTTGAAAAATAAATTCAAATATAAAACAATGAAATGGTACAATTGGATATTATTTCCAATATCATTGGTGTATTGGATAATTTCTAGTACAAGAAATTTATTTTTTGAAATTGGAGTTTTCAAGCAGAATAAATTTAATATTCCAATTATTGGAGTAGGAAATATAACAGTTGGAGGAACTGGGAAAACACCACATTCACAATACATTTCTCAAATATTACAAAACAATTTTAAGATTGCTATTCTATCAAAAGGATATGGAAGAAAAACAAAAGGTTTTAAATATGTAAATATAGATAGCAATTGTGATGATGTTGGAGACGAACCTCTTCAAATGAAAAAAAATTTACCAAAAGAAATTGTTGCAGTAGACCATAAAAGGGTAAATGGAGTAAATAAAATTTTGAAAGACCATCCAGAATTAAATTGTATTATTTTTGATGATGCATTTCAGCACAGATCAGTTAAAATTGGCTATAATATTTTACTCTGCGACTACAACAACCCAATTTACAAAGATTGGATTATGCCAGTAGGCCTTCTTAGAGAATCAAAGAAAGGAATTAAGAGAGCTGATTGCGTGGTAATTTCTAAGTGTCCTGAAAATTTATCATTGGAAGAATCTAATAGAATTAAGAAAAATCTCAAATTCAAAAAAGAGGTTTTTTTCAGTAAAATAAGATATGATAAAATAGTTTCTTTAAATGGAAATAAAACCATTGAAAAAACATCTCTTAAAAAAATATTATTGATTACCGGTATTGCAAATTCTAATCCAATTATTGAATATTTAGAAAAGTTAAATATTCAAATTAAACATCTTAGATATAAAGACCACTTTCATTACAAAAAAAAAGATATTAACAGAATCATAGATAATTTTAGGAATGAAAATAGCGAAATGATAATTTTGACTACTGAAAAAGATGCACAGAAAATGAAAAAATTTGGAGAATTATCTAATTTTCCAGTATACTATTTAAAAGTTAGTGTTGATTTTATGAGTAATAAAGATAAATTTGAAGAAAAAATTATAAAGTATGTTAAAGCTCATTCATAACAGCGTTGAGTATTTAAAAAAAACAACTGACTTTGAAGCGGAAATTGGCATTATTTTAGGGACTGGGCTTGGTGGTTTAGTTAATGAAATTAAAATAGAAAAATCTATAGCCTACAAAGACATTCCCAATTTTCCTGTTTCCACAGTAGAAGGGCATCAAGGGAAATTAATATTTGGTTTATTGGGGAATAAAAAAGTAATTGCAATGAAAGGTAGATTTCATTTTTATGAGGGCTACACAATGAGTCAAATTGTATTTCCAGTTAGAGTTATGAAGTTTTTGGGCATCAACAAATTAATTGTAAGCAATGCTTCAGGAGGAGTTAATCCAAATTTTGAAATTGGAGATATTATGATCATTAATGACCATATAAATCTTTTTCCAACCAATCCTTTAATTGGCCCAAATATAGAAGAGCTAGGAACTAGATTTCCTGATATGAGTGATGCATACGATGAAAAACTTATATCCCTCGCTCAATCTCTTTCTAAAAATTTGAACATTAAAACGGTAAATGGTGTTTATGCAGGTCTATCAGGTCCTACTCTTGAGACTCCAGCAGAATACTCCTACATAAAAAAAATAGGTGCAGATGCTGTTGGGATGAGTACAGTTCCTGAAGTAATAGCAGCAAGACATATGCAAATTCCATGTTTTGGATTATCTATAATAACCGATTTAGGAGTCCCAGGAAAAATTGTAAAAGTAACCCACCAAGATGTCCAAAATGTTGCTTCAAAAGCAGAACAAAACCTGACAAGACTTATTAAAAAACTATTAGAATCTATTTAGAAATGGACCTAGAAAATGCATTATCAAAATACGAACCTGTAATAGGAATTGAAATTCATGCTCAGCTTAAAACCAATTCAAAAGCATATTGCGGAGATAAAAATGAATTTGGAGCTCCTCCTAACACCCTAACTTCTCCTATATCATTAGGCCATCCTGGTACATTACCAAAGTTTAATAAAGAATTAGTAAATCATGCTGTAAAATTAGGCTTGGCTCTAGATTGTGATATTACTAGACAAATGCATTTTGATAGAAAAAATTATTTTTATGCAGATTTACCTAAGGGATATCAGATAACTCAAGACAAAAAACCAATTTGTAAAAACGGTAAAATTTTAATAAGATTGGAAAATAACAAAACCAAGAATATTGAACTGACTAGAATTCATATGGAAGAAGATTCCGGTAAAAGTATTCACGATTTAGACCCATTTAATACGCTTATTGATCTAAACAGAGCAGGTGTTCCACTTTTAGAAATAGTCACTGAACCAGTAATTAAAACCTCCAACGAAGCCTATCAATATGTTTCTGAAATAAGAAAACTTCTTAGGTATTTGGATATATGCGATGGAAATATGGAAGAGGGAAGCATGAGATGTGATGTAAATATTTCAATTATGCCCATTGGAAATAATATATTTGGAGATCGAGTGGAAATTAAAAATCTAAATTCCATTAGAAATGTTCAAAGATCAATTGATTATGAAATTATTAGACAAGCAAAATTATTAAATGAATACAAAAAAGTTAATGTAGAAACAAGAACTTTTGATGCCCCAAGTGGAAAAACTAGCCCCATGCGAAAGAAGGAAGCAGCACACGATTACAGATATTTTCCAGAACCAGATTTAAATCCAGTAAAAATTGAAGAAAAACTGCTTATGGATATTCAATCATCTATGCCAGCTCTTCCAAATGATTTATTTCAAAAATTTACTGTTAAATATGAATTGTCTAAATATGATGCCTTAGTAATTATTGAGCAAAAAGAAATTGCTTTTTATTACGAGAGTATTCTAGAATTCACCAAAAATTTCAAAGGAGCAACCAATTGGCTAATGGGAAGTATTAAGTCTTACTTAAATCAAAATGCAATAGATATAACTGAATTTCCTATTAAAGCTGAAAACATTGGCATTCTCATAAATATGATTGATGATGAAATAATTTCTCATTCCTTGGCTAGCCAAAAATTATTTCCAGAAATGTTAAAACACCCACTTGAAAATCCAAATTCAATAGCTGAAAAAAAACAGTGGATTAATCAACAAAACGAAAACAATTTGGAAGAATTGATTACAGGAATACTTAATGAAAATCCCGATGAAAAGAAAAGATTTAAAAATGGAGAAAAAAAACTTACTGGTTTTTTCGTAGGTAAAATAATGAAGGCTTCCAATGGCACTGCAGATCCAAAAAAAATAAATCAATTACTCAAACAGTTACTCAATTAAAAAAAATGAAAAAAATTATTTCTGTTTTCCTGATTTTAATTATTATAAGTTGCAAAGGAGAAAAAGCAAATATTAATAATGAGAATAATTATTTTTTAGAATTTGTTCAACAAACCGATCAATATATTTATCTATATAAAATTGATCGAAACAATCCTTCAAAAATTGATTCTTCAAAATCCAATAAAGGGATTCACCAATTTAACATTAACTTAATGAAATCAGATATTTTTTTAGTTGGCACCTCCCCTGAAAAAAGTGTTCTATTTATAGCAAGTCCTAACGAAAGCAATAAATTTCTTTTTACTAATGGAGAATATGAGGAATTAGTTGTCACCGGAGACTCCAATAACATATTATTACATAAATATTTTAAGTTTAGAAATAGTATTATTAGTCAAATACAAGGCATAAATACTCCCAATGAAGAAGAAAAAATAATAGCTAGAAACAGTATCATAATGAACTATCAATCTTACATAAAAGAATTTATTAATGAAAATAAAAACTCACCATGCTTATTAATGCTTCTTGGAGAAATTCAGAACCCCATAGAATTTAAAAATGAGTTAATGGTAATCAAAAACGTAGTTCAAGAAAAATTTGAAAAACAAAAATATTTAAATGAAGTAGTTAAGCTAATAGAACAAGCCAAGCAGCAAGAAGATTATATATTTCAACAAAAAAACAGAGTTAAAAAAGAACAAAATATAAGAAAAGAGTTGGGTATAAATATTGGAGCTGTTGCTCCAGAAATAAATCTTAAAAGTCCTAATGGAAAGTTAATTGCTTTAAGCTCACTTAAAGGTAAGGTGGTGCTTTTAGACTTTTGGGCTTCATGGTGCAGACCTTGTAGAGCTGAAAATCCTAATGTAGTTAGGCTATATAACAAATATAAAGACAAAGGGTTTACAGTTTACAGTGTATCTCTAGACCAAAACAAAGACAAATGGCTTGCTGCAATAACTCAAGACCAATTGACTTGGTCGAATCATGTTAGTGAGCTTACTGGCTGGAAATCTTCGGCTGGAAAAAAATATGGAGTGTCTAGTATTCCAAAAACATTTTTAGTTGATGCAAAAGGAAAAATCATTGCTTATGATTTAAGAGGAAATGATTTAGAAAAAAAACTTTCTGAAATACTATAAATCATAAGAATGAAGAGTCTAATAATAACAGTAATTATCTGTTTTGTTGTATTAATTTCTAATAGTCAAGAATACTTTCAACAAAAAGTAGATACATATATAGATGTTGAATTGGATGATGAAGATCATATTTTACGGGGTTTTGAAAAAATGGTATATTATAATAACTCTTCCTCCACTTTAGATAAGATTATTATTCACCTTTGGCCAAATGCTTATAAGAATAGTAACACAAACCTCGCTAAACAAAAATATTCTGATGGAAGTATTTCTTTTAAATATGCCGACTCAATAGATTTAGGATATATAGATTCTCTTGATTTTAAAGTAAATGGCGATAAAGTAAAGTGGCAATTTCTAAATGAACAAATAGACATTTCTGAATTAAATCTTACAAAACCTTTAAGCCCTGGAGATTCAATCATTATCACAACCCCATTTAGAGTAAAGATTCCTTCCGGAAAATTTTCAAGACTTGGACACATAGGTCAATCTTATCAAATTACTCAATGGTTTGCTAAACCTGCTGTATTTGATAAAAATGGATGGCATCCTATTTCTTATTTAGATCAAGGAGAATTTTACTCAGAATTTGGGAAATACGATGTAAGTATAACGTTACCAAAAAATTATATACTTATGGCTACTGGAGATTTACAAAACAAAGAAGAGCTTGAGTTTCTAAATGAAAAAGCAGAATTAACTTCGCAACTCATAAAAGAAAACAAACTACCTGTTAGAGATTCTTTTGGAAGAAAAGACATGCGTTTTCCAAAGAGTAGTATAGAGAAAAAAACATTAAGATTTATTCAAAGGAACGTTCATGATTTTGCATGGTTCACAGATAAAAGATACCATGTACTTAAAGGGGAAGTGGATGTAAATAATAGAAAAATAACAACTTGGGCATTATTCACCAATAACGAGGCCAAGCTATGGAAAAGATCTATAGAATATATCAATGATGCAACTCAATATTTCTCAAAATGGGTGGGAGAATACCCATACAATCACGTAACTGCAGTAGATGGAACTATTAGTGCAGGTGGTGGAATGGAATATCCAAATATTACAGTAATTGGCAGTTCTGGAGATAGTAAATCATTAGAAACAGTCATTATTCACGAAGTTGGACACAACTGGTATTATGGGATTTTAGGAAGTAATGAAAGAGATAATGCCTGGATGGATGAAGGCCTCAATACGTATATAGAAATAAGATATATGGTGGAAAAATATCCAAATGGATATGTAAGAAAAAAAGACTCTACTAAAATCAAATCAAGAGGCATCTCAATAAATATTCCAATAGAGGATAAAGAAATGCAACACATTGCCTATCAATTTAATGCCTCTAGAAATTACGACCAACCCTTAAAAATGGGATCAAAAGATTTTACCCAAATGAATTATGGAGCAATGGTTTATTGTAAAACTGGGATTGGATTTCATTATTTAAAAGCCTTTCTTGGAGAAGAGCTTTTTGATAATTGTATGAACGAGTATTTCAACCAATGGAAATTTAAACATCCAAATCCAAATGATATTAAATTGGTTTTTGAATCTGTTAGTAAAGAAAATTTAGATTGGTTTTTTGAAGACTACATTAAAACCACCAAAAAAACAGACTATTCCCTAAGAAAAGTATCTAAAATAAATGACAAAGAGTATTTAATAAAATTAAAAAATTCAACTGGATACAACTCTCCTATCCCAATTCAGATGATTAGTGATTCCAATAAAATAATTTCTGAAAAATGGATAAATGGATTTAAAAAAGACACATCATTTATATATGAAACTAGCATGAAACCATCAAAAATTGCTGTAGATTATAATGTAATAACCACAGATTTCAATTACAAGAATCATATTGCAAGAGCAAACGGAATATTCAAATTTTACAAACCCATAAAATTTAAATTTCTACCAATAAGTATAAATAATAATAAAGAAAACTTAATTTATTATTCCCCAATTATAGCAGGGAATGCTTACGATAAAGCAATGGTTGGACTAGCACTTTATAACTCTAGCATAAACGATAAAAAAATAGAATGGTTGATAAATCCTCTTTACGGTTTTAACTCAAAAAAATTAGTTGGGTCAGGAAAAATTCAAACCAATATCAATACAAATGGACTTTTCCCTAGAATAGAATTAGGCTACAAAATTAGAAGTTTTCATAACGAACATGATAATCTAGACAAAGAAGAAAGATGGATCAAGCAAGAGATATTTACAGATTTAAGAATAAAATCTAAAAACTTAAGAAGCTCCCCATTTCAAAATGTAAAGCTAAGAGCTATAAGAGTAGATGACTTTGAGCCAGATGGTATATTAATTTCACCACTAGAATCAAGAAGAAAAACAGCCTATTATGGAGAATTAGAATACAATATAAAAAGTAGACAAATTCTAAAGCCAAAAGAACTAAAATTAAACTATACATATGGATTTAATAACAATTCTAATCTGGTCAATTGTATACAATTGACCTCAAAAATAGAAAAATCCTACAATAAAAGCTCGGATAAAATTAGATGGAGATTTTTTGCTGGGTACCATTTTAAACAAGATATAAAAAATCAGTACTCATTTTATCTTAGTGGAAAGAATGGACGAACAGATTATTTATACGACAATATATATTTAGGGAGAAATTCTTCAAAACAAAACAATCTTTTGTCTAGACAAAATGATAATTCTTATGGTGGATTTAAGGCGATGGATAACTCTTTAAGAACTAACAACTGGATGATTTCTAGTAATTTTAAAATTGATATTCCAAAACTTCCTATTGGTGTATTTGCTGATTTTGGAATATTTAAATCTGACTTGATAGAAAATAAAATCAAATATGGGTACAATGCTGGAATATACACCAGCATCATTATAAATGAAGAAATAATAGGAATTTATCTTCCTATATTGTATTCCGAAAATATTAGAGGAACATTAAATGATTTTAAAGTGTTGCAGAGAATAAATTTTATATTTAATCTTAATAGTATAAATCCCTTCACCTTTAAAAAAACTATTAAGCCATAAAAAATAAAAATAAAATATATTTTGCTTCTGATTTTCATTTAGGAAGTCATAATGATAATAAAGACAGAGAAAATGTAATTATTCAATGGCTATCTTCAATTGAAAAAGATGCAAAAGAAATTTTTCTAGTTGGTGATATTTTTGACTTTTGGTTTGAACATAAGCACACAGTTCCTAAAGGGAATACTAGGTTTCTAGGGAAACTTGCATCCTTAAAAGATAGAGGAATTGACATTCATATTTTTACGGGAAATCATGACATGTGGATGTTTGGTTATTTAGAAGAAGAAATTGGAGTAACAGTACTTAAGAAACCTATTTTAAGAGAAATAGATGGTACTGTTTTTTTTATTGGACATGGAGATGGACTTGGGCCAGGTGACAACAAATATAAGTTCATTAAAAAGTTTTTTACCAACCCATTTTGTCAATGGTTATTTTCTAAAATTCATCCCAATTTGAGTTTTTCACTAGCAAGGTATTGGTCTAGGAAAAGCAGAGAAAATGAAAAAGATGGAAGCCCTTCATTTCTTGGCGAAAAGAAAGAGTGGTTAATCCAATATAGTAAAGAAGAATATCAAAAAAACAAAGAAATTAATTACTTTATTTTTGGTCATAGACATTTTCCTATAGAACATAAATTAGACAAAGATTGTAAGTATATAAACTTAGGTGATTGGATAGATCACTTTACCTATGCAGTTTATGATGGAAAAAAAACTGAAATTAAGAAGTTTATCTAAAATGAATTACATACTACTTATTAGGGCAGAAAGATCTATTAATTTATTAGAATAACCAGCTTCGTTATCGTACCAGCTAATAATTTTGTAAAAAGATTCATTAAGCTGAATACCTGCTTTAGCATCTACAATTGAAGTTCTAGCATCTCCGATAAAATCTTGAGAAACAACTAACTGCGATGTAAATCCTAAAATTCCATTGAGCTCATTTTCAGAAGCTTTTTTTAATGTCTCCATTACGTGGTCATAAGAAGTATTTTTCCTCAGTTTAACTGTAAGGTCAACCACTGAAACATTTGCAGTTGGCACTCTGAAAGCCATTCCTGTGATTTTACCTACAAGACTTGGAATAACTTTAGTTACTGCCTTAGCAGCTCCAGTTGAGGCAGGTATAATGTTTAATAAAGAACTTCTACCTCCTCTATAATCTTTTTTGGATGGACCGTCTACAACAAATTGAGTAGCAGTTGCAGCATGAACTGTAGTCATTAATGCTTCATCTATACCATATGTGTCATTTAATACTTTTGCAAGCGGAGCTAAACAATTTGTTGTACAAGATGCGTTAGAAACAATTAAATCAGAAGATTTAATGTCTTTTTGGTTGACACCCATTACAAACATTGGAGCATCTTTTGAAGGTGCTGAGATAGCTACTTTTCTAGCCCCTCCGTCAATATGGTGCTGAGCAAGTTCCATTGTTGTAAATATTCCTGTACACTCTAAAGCTACATCTACTTCAACATCATTCCACTTGAGTAATTTTGGATTACGTTCTGCAGTTATTCTAATATGCCTCCCATTAACATACAATTGATGATTGTCAACTGAAATATTTGCATCGCAAATACCATGCACGGAGTCGTATTTAAGTAAATAAGCTAAATGTTCTATATCTAGTAAATCATTGATCGCAACAACTTCAACATTATCTCTTTTCAGACATGACCTAAAGACCATTCTACCTATTCTTCCAAAACCGTTTATCCCTATTTTAACTTTGCTCATTGTAATTTTTTTGTAAATGTAAAAAGACCCTTATAAATCAGGGTCTTTTTTTAAATAATATTTTGATAAATTTTAGTACTTGATAAATTTAATTACCTCCTGATCTTCACCAGCTTTCACTACAACTAAATAGGTACCCATTGACAGTTCAGAAGCATTAATTTGTGGACTATTATTTCCTTTACTCATTCTAATATTATTATATAAAGTCTTTACTAAACTACCATTCAAATTATAAATTGAAATATTTACAAGATTAGAATTTTTTAATTCGAATGAAATATTAGCATTTTGAATTACAGGATTAGGATAAATTTTAATTGAAGATATATTTCTAGAAACTTCACTTTGAATAATTGGTTCAGACAATGAAAGTAAATTATCTGCTCTCCAAACACCTCTTCCATGAGTACAAGCGAAAATAGCCCCAGGATTATTAACTTGTCTATATCCGCCTTGCATAGGATCTTCCCAATCTCTCCATTGTTGGCAAATATCATAAACTGGAATAGGCCCAATCTCTGTATTATTAGAAATCCAATTTGTACTAGCTCCAGCAATATTATCGGTAGAAAAAACTCCGTATGCAGTTCCTATAATAATAATATCTGAATTAGGGTCTCTTTCAACAACACATCCAAATACTGGCATATCAGGAAGATCTCCATCAATAGAACTAAAAGTAGGACTATTAGATGTAGCATTTGTTGAGTAATAAACATGGTTAGTTGATGTTCCTCCAGTGACTACACAAACATTATCTGGATTACTAGGGTCTACAGAAATATCAGTAATAGTTCCGGGAAAGTTCGTTATGTTTTCGTAGTGTAATTTGTATGAAATTTCCGAACCATTTTGTTTTGTATATAAACTGCCGTCCTGAGCAAAATTAATTTGATTGACTAAAGATCCTGTAATAGTATCGCCAGTTGAAATTTCTATAAGTGTATCTGTTGAAGAAGGTCTGTAAGCAATATCTGCTTCCTGCTTTGTATATGCATTTCCAAGACCTGTAATTCTAACAAGACTTCCATTGTAAGAACCACACCAGGCATAATTCATATCATGAGAAATTTCAAAACTTCTTATTGAACTAGAAGATAAGTTGTAAATTCTCCACCATTCGGGAATAGTAGTATATCTCATCATATCTCTTGTTACATAGACAGAAGCATCATTTTGTGTTATAAAATAAGATTGAACATAATCTGGCAAAGTAAGAGTATCTGCACCCGTAACGGTAACAAAAGTATCTGTTCCAACAATATTCATAGTATCGTATACATTTAAATTTTGAGTAAGAACATGTTTGATAGGAATACCAAACGATTTACTGTAGTAGGTGATAGTATCTCCTATAAGTAAATCTTCACTAGGTACAAACTCTACTGAATCTTTGGTATTTAAGTCCTCAGGATCCTCCATAAGGGCAATAGCATTATAAAAAGGACCACAGTTCTCTCCAACAATCCCAGTACACGGTGCAGGAACTGATTGGCTGGTAGTTCCTCTATCACTAGATCTAGAAATTGAACCATTATATACTGTAGTTACAAATGCATTACTATTTAAATAAGAAATTTCACATTCGAAACCATCTCCGCCAGAAACTTCGGCAAATTCCTTAGACCACGGAAGAGAGTTATCTTTATATTGTGTCCCGTTATCTTGGGCACCCGCAATTACGGAACCATTTCCTCCAAAAGCCATCGAATAAAACTGAGTAACATTGTAACCTTTATTAATTACAGATCCAAATTGATTAGTCCCAGAAGCACCTGTTCTTACCTGTACACCACCATCATTACCAACAAGTAATGTATAATCATTCTTCCATAAAAGACGATGGTTATCCGCATGAATATAAATAGGGACTGAGGGATCAACATACCAAGCTGAAATTTGATACCATTGACCATTTTCAGGATCTGCAGAATTTGGAGTATGAACCCAAGACCATAAATCGATTCCACCAATTATACATTCTTGACCATCAGGTGTAGAAGTTACTACCAAATCATAATTACCTTGGCCATTTCTGGATGTTAAGGGAGTAAAGTTCCCTGTAGCACCTGGAGCTATTTGATGCCATGTAGCTCCATTATCAACAGATCTATAAACTCCACCAAGAGTGCCAGCAGAGGATGCAAACAATGCATATAATGTATAATTATTATCATCATTCTTATTCTTAGAAATTGCATACTCCCCTCTAATAAATCCAAATCCTGATAATTCTCCATTAGAATGTAAGTCTGTCCAATTCACACCTCCATCTTGGCTAATCCACGATCTTATTCCGCCTTGATCTAAACCCAAAATCATAACTTGACCATCTTCAGAAACCTTCAAATCACCAATTGTTGCATTAATCGGAATTCCTGAGATTGAGATAGATTGAGGAATAACGGTCATTCCTTGTTCAATTTTATTTAAACCAACACCCATACCTACATAATAAACTCCATCTGGATCGTTGGGATTGGTAACCACTTTTAAAATATCTTTATTATTTGTGCCTTGTATTTGATCGAAAGTTGGTGAATCTGAGTCAATATTGGAACTAACCCAAACACCATCACCATCAATAAGGCCTTCACCAAATCTTGATCCACCAGTTGCAACATATAACTTATTTCCATTTGCAGAAAAAGCAATAGAAGAAATACCCAGAGAACCTACACCACTTGCACTATTAACCATTGTATTGTCGAATTCTTGAACTCTAGTCCAGTTGGAACCACCATTATCAGTTTTGAAAAGACCTCCAGATACTGAGCCTGAAAACATAACGTTATCATCATTTGGATCGACAGCAATTCCTCTTGTTCTTCCACCTACATTGTCTGGACCTTCTTCAATAAAGCTTAAATTTGTTGATCTTGTTTGCATTTTTTGAAGAACTTGATCTTTGGCTGCAGCTAATTTGGATAATTCAACTTTACCAGTAACAACATCTTTATAAACTAATTCTGTGTATTCTTGGGCATCTTTAGCACCAGCAAAAGCTTTTGAATCTAGAATTTTTTTAAAAGAATAATTTCTAGAAACATTATTTTCATTTTTTGACAGAATGTAAAAGGATGTTATAACTCCTAAAAATATTAATGGATATACAATTATTTTTTTCATAAATATTATTTAACTCAAATCGAAAATACAAATTATTAAACTATTCAAGCAGTTGTTGAATGAATTTTATTAAAAATAAATTAAACAATTTAAAACAAGTGTTTTTCTGCATGATAGCTAGACCTTACCAAAGGACCACTTTCAACAAACCTAAATCCTGCTTTTAGACCAAATTCTTTATATTTTGCAAACTGATTTGGAGTTATAAATTCTTCAACAGGAGCATGTTTTGGAGTTGGCTGCAAATACTGACCAATAGTTACTATGTCAACTTTTACTGATCTTAAATCTTCAAGTGTTTCAAATACTTCTTCTTCAGTTTCTCCTAATCCCAACATTAATCCAGACTTAGTTTTCATTCCCCCTTGTTTAAGACGTAATAAAAGCTCTAAGCTTCTGTTGTATTTTGCTTGAACTCTAATTGTTTTTGTAAGTCTTCTCACAGTTTCAATATTATGAGAAACAATTTCTGGAGCAACTTCAATTATATTATTTAAGTTCTCCCATATCCCAGCAAAGTCTGGAATCAAGGTCTCTAAAGTAGTTTTAGGAGACTGTCTTCGGATTGCTTTGACAGTACTCACCCAAATATTTGAGCCCCCATCTGCTAAATCGTCACGATCAACAGATGTAATTACAGCATGCTTAACTTTCATCAATTTGACTGAATTAGCCACTCTTCCAGGTTCAAAAACATCTACAGCTTCAGGTCTACCAGTAGCAACAGCACAAAAGCCACAAGATCTTGTACAAACATTACCCAAAATCATAAACGTAGCTGTTCCAGCTCCCCAACATTCACCCATATTTGGACAATTTCCACTTTCACATATTGTATGAAGCTTATGTTCCGCAACAAGGTTTCTTACATTTTTATAAGATTCACCAGTGGGTAATTTTACTTTAAGCCACTTTGGCTTTTTAGTTTTTACAGCAGAATTAACACTCATTAATAAAATTTATTTCCAATAGAACAACTAATATATACACTAGGGTAAAACCTGTAATAGTTATTTTCCACCATTAAAATTATAGGTTTGGAAAATACATCAACAGAAAAACCGACCTCCATAGAATTTATAATTTCTCTATTTTTTGAATAATCAAAATCAAAACCAATTTTAAAAAACATACCTGGATTGATTTTTGTTTCCATTAAACCAGCTGACCAAGAAGCCCTTCCATAAATAGTATAAAAGTTGTGTAATTCCGGATTGTATCTTTCTGTAGCTATTCCTGCAATTCTTCCTGAAAAATCGTACTTAAAAACTTCAAGAAAAATAGGTTTAACTAACCCTATAGATGGACCTAGTGTGTAATTCATTGTGATTTGCAAACCATTTTGTCTTAATTTTTCGTACAGAATTTTTCTATGACCAAAGCCTAATCTTATAGTATAAAGAGAGTTTAATTTGCCGAAAATAAATTTCTTTGCATTTTCATCAAAAGACCCAAATATTTTGTACTCTTTGTCATGATTTATGCTTACTAAGTCTACATTAATTAATGATTTTTTCTTAAATGTAAGAAACTTAGACATGCCATAGTTCAATGCAAAACCTTTAGAATGAACCGTACCTCCTAACCAAATTTCTTTAGAAATTCTTACCATCACTTTCTCATTAACAGGATTCTGAGAAAAAGCTGAAAAAGAAAAAGTTTGAAATATTAGTATTAAAAATATGATTGCTATTTTAGACATCAATAGCAAAAATAGAGAAAATGTAGAATAAAAAGAATTGTTTAAAGGAAAGTTTAAAACAAATAAAGTACTTTAATTAAAAGTTGGCTTTTTTAGTTTTTTGTGTTGCAAAGTAATTAACTCTTTATGGTTATCCTCTTGAAAATTTAAACTGTAAGCTGGACATGTTTTCTGTGGGGGTTGAAATACAAAACAAGAAGTCAGAGAGGATAAAACTATAATTGCAAATGTATAAGTGAATAATTTTTTCATAATTTTTTCGTAATATCTACTAGCAAAATTATTAAAAAAGACATACCAACAATAAAATCAAATGATTTTTATTTAATTGGATTATAATTAGTATTAAATTGAATACAAAAAAATTACATAGAGAATGGGCTTTCATATTTGAAAAAGAGTTTTCAAAAAACTATTTTCAAAAAATAAATAGCGAAGTAAAAAATTGCAGTTCTAATAAGTTACTATGCCCAAAAAGAGAAAATATCTTTAAAGCATTCGAAAAAACTAATTTTCCAGATTTAAAAATAGTGATTTTGGGTCAAGATCCCTACCATGGAAAAAATCAAGCAAACGGACTGGCATTTGCAGTTAATAAAAATCACAAGACTCCACCATCTTTAAGAAATATATTTGCAGAAATTAAAAACGACTTAAATTATAATCCTCAAACTAAAAAAAACCTTGAATCTTGGGCAAATCAAGGAGTTCTTTTATTAAATTCATCATTAACTGTAAGATTAGGGTTAGCAAACTCTCATGGTAATTTAGGATGGGATTTATTTACAAATAATATCTTAAAAGAAATTTCGTTATTGAAAAATAAAGTAGTTTTTATTTTATGGGGGAATTACGCTCAAAAAAAGGAAGTTTTAATAGATTTTAAAAAACATCTTATTTTAAAAGCACCTCACCCATCTCCTCTTTCAGCATACAGAGGATTTTTTGGTTGTGGGCATTTTTCAAAAGCAAATGAGTTTTTAAAATCAAACCATTTAAAAGAAATTATTTGGTAAAATGGATTTGAAGATAATAATAGTATTAATATTTTTTTTTCCAATATTATTTTTTGGACAAGAGGTAAATTATTTAGAGACGTATAAGAATCTTGAGCTTTACAAAACTGAAAAAGTTAATTCTAACAGAGTAAGAGAACTAGTAAATAATATTTTGCTTTTGGAAATTGAAAGTGGATATTTTAATTGTAGTGTTGATTCTATAAATCTAAAAAATCAAAAATTAAAAATCTATTTACAGACTGGAGATTTAATTTCTTTAAATAATATAAAAGTAAACTTACCAACTTCTTTAGAACTTAAACTAAGAGAAGATTTCAATAGCGACAAAACTTATTTTAATGCCAATGATTTTTCTAGTAAAATAAAAAAATGGATTATTCTGATGAATAACAATGGATTTCCATTTGCAAAATTCGAATTCCAAAAAAGTGAAATTATAAACTCAAAAATTAATTTAGTATGTAACTTAATTTCTGGTCCTTTGGTCAAAATTGACTCTATTATAAATCCGGAAATAACTAAAAAAGAACTACAACTTGTATATAAATTTACAGATATTAGAAATGGTGATCCATTCGAACTAAACAAGATTTATAAAATCAGTGCAAATATTAAAAACACAGGATTTATTCAAGAAATAAGACCTCCTGCATATGAATTTATTGACAATAAAGCATCTATATACACCTATTTTAAACCACAATCAAAAAATAGCATCAATGGCCTTGTTGGTATTCAACCTGTAGAAAATGAAACTGTTCAAATTACAGGAAATGTAGCTCTTAGTTTCCAAAATGCATTGAGCCATGGTGAAAGACTAAAAATAAATTGGAGAAGAATGTTCAACTCTTCTCAAAATCTTATTGCTGAGATTAGCTATCCATTTCTATTTAATACAAATTTTGAAATTCAAGGAGGACTAGATATGATTAAGAAAGACAGTTCATTTTTCAATTTTAATTCAAAGCTTATTATTAATTACAAATCCAACTCTAATTTTTCTAATGGTTTTTTATTTACTAACAACAACTCAACTAACCTTCTTGAATATGATTATAGTTCCACATCTGTTAACAGCTTTGGATTCATAACAAATTTTAAAAAACTAGACAATCCATTCAACCCTAGAAGAGGATTTAAAATTAAAAGTGAACTTGCTTATGGATGGAAGGAAACTTTTGCAATAGACACAGTGGCCAATAAAATCCTAAAATCTCCAAACTTCAATGGAAATTTATCTTTTTCAAGTTATCTAAGTTTGATTAAAAGAACTACATTTAAAATTAAACTTTCTGGATCTACCATTCAAAATAATATTCTTTACGAAAATGAATTAACTCGAATAGGTGGCTATAAAACTATTAGAGGGTTTAACGAAGAATCTATATGGGTAAGCTCGTTTATTCTAGGGAATTTTGAATTTAGATATATTATAGATCAGAGATCTAATGTTTTTCTTTTCTCAGATTTAGCCTGGACAGAGAGTAAAACCAGTAATTTTATTTTAGAGGATTATTTTCAAAGCTTTGGATTTGGGACAAATATTTCGATGCAAAATGGTCTTCTAACCTTGATTTATGGTTTAGGCAGAAAAATTGACAATCCTTTTCTAATCAGAACAGGTAAAATTCATCTTGGTTTCACAAGTTATTTCTAATTTAAATCAACAAATCTTAGACAAAGTAATTTACTCTTGTTTTTTATAAGTCTAAAAACTACATTTGCCAAAAATATTAATCATGAGTAATTCATTAAAAGAAAATTTTAAAGTCAAAGACATAAGCCTTTCAGACTGGGGAAGAAAAGAGATTAAACTAGCAGAAGCAGAAATGCCAGGTTTAATTTCTGTAAGAGAAGAATATAAAGGTGAATTTCCTCTCAAGGGAGCTAGAATAGCTGGATGTCTACACATGACCATTCAAACTGCAGTTCTTATAGAAACTCTTATTGATTTGGGGGCACAAGTTACTTGGTCTTCTTGCAATATATTTTCAACCCAAGATCATGCTGCAGCAGCTATTGCTAAAGAAGGTATTCCGGTATTTGCATGGAAAGGAATGAACGACCAAGAATTTGATTGGTGTATTGAACAAACTCTATTTGCCTTTGAAGACAATAAACCATTGAATATGATTTTAGATGATGGTGGAGATTTAACAAATATGGTTTTGGACAACTACCCAGAACTAGTTAAAGATATCAAAGGTCTTTCTGAAGAAACAACTACTGGAGTCCACAGACTTTACGAAAGAATGAAGAATGGAACACTTCCAATGCCAGCAATTAATATAAATGACTCTGTAACAAAATCGAAATTTGATAACAAGTACGGTTGCAAAGAATCACTAGTAGATGCAATAAGAAGATCAACTGATGTTATGATGGCTGGCAAAGTAGCAATAGTTGCAGGTTATGGTGATGTTGGTAAAGGATCTGCAGCCTCTCTTAAAGGTGCTGGAGCAAGAGTGATAGTTACAGAAATTGATCCGATTTGCGCACTTCAAGCTGCAATGGATGGATTTGAAGTAAAGAAAATGGAAAATGCAGTAGCTGAAGCTGATATAGTTGTTACAGCGACTGGGAATAAAGACATTATCAAAGGTAAGCATTTTGAAATGATGAAAGACAAAACCATAGTTTGTAATATCGGACATTTTGACAATGAGATAGATGTTGCTTGGCTAGAAAACAATCATGGATCTACCAAAACCACTATCAAACCACAAGTAGATATGTATACAATTAATGGTAAAGATGTTATTTTATTAGCAGAAGGAAGACTGGTAAACTTAGGTTGCGCTACTGGTCACCCATCTTTTGTAATGAGTAACTCATTTACCAATCAAACTTTAGCACAATTAGAGCTTTGGAAAAATAGTGATAATTATAAAAATGAAGTTTATATGTTACCAAAACATCTTGATGAAAAAGTTGCCCTCTTACATCTTGGAAAAATTGGTGTAGAGTTAGAGACTTTAAGAGACGATCAAGCTGAGTACATCGGAGTTAAAGTTGAAGGGCCATTCAAGCCAGAATATTACAGATACTAATCAACCCTATTGGGGTATTTTAATGAATTTTCTAAACAGACTTAAATTTTACCTTGTAGGTTTTATTCTAGGTCTGTTTTTAGTTTATTCCCTTTTTAAGGATAGAGAATGGGGCTGGCTACCTGAAAATAAAATAAAAAAATTCCTTTTAGCCAATCAAATAAAAATTAATATTGAAAAATCAGAACTTTTAATTATCAATGAGGATTTTTCAAAAAAAATCTTTGATGTTATAATAAATGGTAATATTCTTTTCTCTAAAAGTCAAACCAAAACTGATACCAAAAACTATTTTTTGGAAAGCAACAACGATACTATTTCTTTTGATATTTCTTTTGATGATTCTACTTGTAGAATTATTTCTTTTAATAATCAGATGTTTACTAGAAATAAATCTGTTATCCAGATAGACACCAACGTGTATATGGATAATACTAACTTTTATAAAATTTTAGAAAAATTAAAAAAAAAGTATAGCAAAGAATTTATTAGAGACTTAAAGAATTACCAATTAAATGAATTAGATATTGAAAAAAACTTAAAAACAATAAATATAAACTGGATTAAATCAAATGTTTTAATAAACACAAACTCTTTTTACATAGGAAGAATCAATATTCATGGATTAAATTATGAAATCTCAATGGAAAATGGCTATGAGAAAATAAGATTTAAAAGATTGAAAAAAATAATTCACTAATATATTATTCTTTTGTAGAATAAAAAGATTGCCACTATAGAGAAGAAAATATTTGGAAACCAAACTGCCAATATTGTATTCCAACCAATATTAACTGCAGCAACGGTAGTCATTTTCATAAAAAATACGTAGACCAAGCCGCAGCAAAGACCTATAACTAAATTCTTCCCAACGCCTTCTCTTGATTTTCGAGAAGCCACAGATATTCCTATAACTGTTAAAATGTATGCAGCAAATGGATAAGCTGTTCTTTCATGTCTACTGATATCAATATGAGCAATAGAGTTTCCTTTATTTTCTTCTTTGGCACGGTATTTAATAAGTTCTGGTGTTGTCATAGCATAGGTGATTTCAGATCGCTGACCAAGGTCACTTATATTAAAAGACAAAACTGTATCAATTAATTTTCTTGTGATAAGCTCATCATTAATCTTGCCAATTTTTCTTATAAAAGTATTTCTAAGCTTCCAGTTATATAATACACTGTCTCCTTCAGCACGCTCAACTTGCATATCGCTTTCTAGCTCCCATTGTCCATTTTCATTTTCTTTCCAATTCTCAACCCATAGCCGTCTAACTGTTGTTGTATTCCCAATAAACTGACGATAACTAACAATTGTTCCTTCACTAACTTCAAGATGAACGTCTTTAAAATTTATATTGTATTTAGTAAATTGATTTTCAAAAACTAATCTGTTCTTATTTGCATAAGGGGCAACATAGTGATTCATTAAAATTGAAATAACTAATAAAAAAGAAGAAGCAATAATATATGGTCTGGAAAACCTCCAAAAACTAACGCCATTACTTAAAATTGCTACAATTTCTAATCTTTGAGCCATAAAGCTTGTAAACCACAGAACAGACAGAAAAATAATCAGCGAAGAAAATAAATTTGCGTAATGAATAAAGAAATAAGGATAGTATTCAGTAATTATTTTATAAAATGTAAGATTGTTTTCGGGGTTAATAAAGTCTTTCAATTTTTCTGAAACATCAAAAATTATAGATATACTCATAACAACACCTATCATGAAAATATATGTTCCGAGGAATTTTTTTACGATGAACCAATCTAATTTTTTCATTTCAAAATTTATAGTCTCTCAACGAGTTTAACTACCATTTTATTTTTCCACTCTGTAAATGTTCCCTCCTCAATTTTCATTCTTGATTTGTTTACTAGCCACAAATAAAAAGAAAGGTTATGTATACTTGCAATTTGAGGACCAAGCATTTCTTTAGAAACAAACAAATGTCTTAGGTATGATCTTGAATAACGTTGGTCTAATCCCGAAAAACGATTTGGATCAATTGAATTAAAATCATTTTCCCATTTTTTATTTTTTATGTTAATAATTCCCTCAGTAGTAAATAACATTCCATTTCTTGCATTTCTTGAAGGCATAACACAATCAAACATATCAACTCCTAAAGCAATAGATTCCAATAAATTAGCTGGTGTTCCTACACCCATTAAATATCTTGGTTTATCAACAGGTAAAATAGAACAAACTTCCTCAGTATGTTTGTACATTAAATCATTTGGTTCACCAACAGACAGACCGCCAATTGCGTTACCTGACATATCAAAAGATGCAATCACTTCTGCACTTTTTCTTCTAAGATCTGAATAGGTACTTCCTTGGACGATTGGAAAAAGAACTTGTGAATAATCATATTTAAATGGAGTTGAATCAAATCCTTCTACACATCTTTTTAGCCAACGATGGGTCATCTCCATTGAGTCTTTAGCATAAGAATAATCACAAGGATAGGGTGTACATTCATCAAAAGCCATAATAATATCTGCTCCAATTGATTTTTGGATATCCATAACATTTTCAGGTGTAAAAAAATGGGTAGATCCGTCAATATGGGATTTAAATTTAACCCCTTCCTCTGTAATTTTTCTTCTTCCTGAAAGACTGTAGACCTGATATCCTCCAGAATCGGTTAAAATAGGTCTGTCCCATGAAATAAATTTATGTAAGCCCCCAATTTTTTCTAGAGTGTCAATACCTGGTCTTAAATATAAATGATAAGTATTGCCTAAAATTACTTGTGCATTTATTTGATCTTCTAAATCTCTTTGCGAAACTGATTTAACCGATCCAGCAGTACCAACAGGCATAAATATTGGTGTTTTTATTTCACCATGATCTGTTTTTATAACACCTGATCTTGCATTTGAATTTTTGTCTTTTTTTGATAGAGTAAAGTTCATAAAAATGTGGATAAACTGCTGAAAACAAATATAGAATATCTTAATTAAGCAATACTTTTATTTTTAAATGTTTTAATTTAAATGATTTATTCAGAAATTGGATTTATTTTTCTTGTATCAAGTTTTTTAATTCAGTGCTTTTATTTGTTTTATTTCAGTGCTAGAGTAGCCTTTATTAAAGATAATACAAGTTTGGAGAAAAAGGGAATAACCGTAATTATTTGTGCTAGAAATGAAAATGAAAATCTTAAAAAAAATCTTCCTTTAGTACTTAATCAAAAATATGACGACTTTGAGGTTGTAGTTGTCAATGACAGATCTTGGGATGAAAGTATTGAAGTATTAAATAATTTTAAAGATCAATATTCCAATCTTAAAATTGTGGACATACCTGATAACAAAACCGATAATTTTGGAAAAAAACTAGCAATTACTATTGGGATAAAGGCTGCTAAAAATAAATATTTACTCTTTACAGATGCTGACTGTCAACCTTTATCAGAATATTGGATAAAAGAAATGAGTAAAGGTTTTGAAGATGAAAAACAAATAGTAATTGGTGTAGGTATATATGAAAAAGAGATAGGTTTTTTAAATAAAATTATAAGATTTGACACAGTAAAAATTGCAATTAACTCACTAGGATATGCAAAAGCGAAATTAGCCTATATGGGCATTGGTAGAAATTTAGGATACAGTCAAGATGTCTATTACTTAAACGACGGATTTAAATCTCATTATCATCTTGAGTCAGGAGATGATGATTTATTTGTAAATCAGTCATCCAATCAAAGTAACACACAAGTCGTATTTAATTCTAAAAGCATGACTATATCAAGACCAAAAAAAGAATTTAAAAACTGGGTTTTTCAAAAAAAAAGACATCATACTACAAACTTTAAATACAAAAAAAAACACAAAATTTTACTAGGCCTACAATATCTTAGTGCTCTAACTTTTTACATTTCATTAATAATTTCAATTAATTATTCATGCATTGGGCTAATAATATTTATTTTATGGTATTTATTATTTTTAGCAACAAATTACAAAGCTTTTAAGATTATGATGTGTAAAGATCTTCTTTGGACTTTCCCAATTTATGAAATCATCTTATTATTTTGCCAACCTATTTTTCAAATAAATAGAACAATTAAACTCTAAATGAAGAAAGAAAAATCGTTGTCACACCTTTCTGAAAAAGCTCAAAAGGATTATGAATTAGTCCAAAGAGCAACCAAGAGCAAGGACCAACAAGCATTTTCTGATTTGATGGAAAAGTATAAAGATCCGATATACTATATGTTATTGAAAATGGTGAATAATAATGATGATGCAGAAGATTTAACACTTGAAGCATTTGGAAAAGCATTCAGCAGGTTAAACCAATACACACCAAATTTTGCATTTAGTACTTGGCTATTTAAAATAGCAACAAATAATTGTATAGATTTTCTTAGAAAAAAAAAGAAAAATGTAATGTCTATTGATAATCGTGTATCAAATAATGACGGTGATGAATTCATGTTTGAGATAAAAAGTAATGGAATGACACCTGAGGAGATAGCAGTGAATGAGCAAAAAATTCAATTAATAAGAAAGTATGTTAAAAAATTAAAACCAAGATATGAAATCTTAGTTGAAATGAGGTATTTTAAAGAGATGAGCTATGAAGAAATATCCGTTGAATTAAATCTACCATTAGGAACAGTTAAAGCTCAATTATTTAGAGCAAGGGAATTTCTTTACAACATAATGAAACATAGTTTTGAAACAATTTGATTCCATAAAAATAATTCAATTTTATTTCCCAAACTTGGATAAGAATCAAATCTATCAATTTGAAATACTTAAAGATCTTTATCTTGACTGGAATTCTAAAATTAATGTTATCAGCAGAAAAGATACGGAGAACTTTTATACAAGACATGTTCTACATTCAATGTCGATAGCTAAATTTATTGATTTTAAAAAAAACACAAAAATTTTAGATGTTGGAACAGGTGGTGGTTTTCCAGGACTTCCACTAGCAATATATTTTAAAAACACTTCATTCACATTGATTGACTCAATTGGAAAAAAAATAAGAGTTGTTGACCAAATTGTGGAGGAATTAGAAATAAAAAATGTTAAATCAAAAATTGAAAGAGCTGAAAATATTTCTGAAAAATTTGACTTTATTGTAAGTAGGGCAGTAACCCAACTTGAAAAATTTTGTCCTTGGATAGAGCAAAACATTGCAAAATCCAATAAAAACGAAATTCAAAATGGAATTATTTATTTAAAAGGAGGAGATTTAAAAGAAGAAATTCAAAAAGTTTCTAAAAAGTATAATTGTAAAATCAAGAAAATTATTAATTATTATGAAGATTCTTTTTTTAAAAATAAAGCAATTTTATACCTACATAAAAAATAAATTTTAACATATACCTTTTTTTGTTTGAATTAAGCTAAATTAACAGAATAGAAAATTCTAATTCATTAAGAAATTGCCAACTAGATATATTATATTATCATTACTAATCTTTTTCAATTTTAATATTCTTGGGCAGAATCTAGAATCTAGGTCTACAGATGTTAAAATTCAAAGGTTATTGTTTCTAATCGAACAAATGTATGTTGAAGAGGTGGATCAAAATAAATTACAAAATGATTTAGTTATAGGAATGTATAATTACTTAAGGCCAATGGCACTTTACCAAAATGATTCTATATTTGAAATGCTTGGAATAACACCATCTAAAAAAACTTCACTAGGTTTTTCTATTAAATTCAAAAAAGGAAAAGTTCTTGTAGATAGTGTATTTAAAGGTGGTGGTGCATATATTTCAAATATTAAAAAAAATGATCAAGTCCTAAAAATTAACAACAATAACTTAAAAAATATTTACTATTATTCTGAATTTAATGAGTTATTGTGTGGTGAAATAAATTCCCAATGTAAAGTTAAAATAGTAAGAGAAAAAGACACATTAGAACTTGATGTTGTTAGAAAAAAAATACCAAAATATAGTATTATACCTATTCCTAACAATAAATCTAATTTTAAAAATACCCTCCATAATTATTCTTTAGGAATTAAATTTTTCGACCTAATGTATCCCGATTCTGTTGATAATTCACTAATAACAGAACATGCTATAAGATACATGCTAGAGCAATTAGATCCTCACTCTACTTACATTTCATTAAAAGATATTCACGACATGAATGCTCCATTAAAAGGATCATTTACTGGAGTTGGGATTAGATTTCAAATATTTAAAGATACTATACTAATTGTTCAAGCAATACCTGGTGGACCATCTGAAAAAGTAGGTATAATGGCGGGAGATAAAATCATAAAAATAAAAAATAAATTAGTTGCTGGTAATGGAATTAAGAATAAGGGAGTTAGAGAAAGACTTCTTGGACCAAAAGGAACTAAAGTTATAATAGGGGTTTTAAGAGGAAAAAATAAAGAGATTTTGGATTTTGAAATTACTAGAGATAAAATCCCAATTTATAGTGTAGATGCTTCTTACATGGTTAATGATAATACAGGATATATTAAACTTAATAACTTTTCATCGACAAGTATAAAAGAAATTAAAACTGCTGTATTTAACTTAAAAAGTAAAGGAATGGAAAATCTTATTCTAGATTTACAAAACAATGGAGGAGGATATCTGAAGACAGCTGTTGATCTTTCTGATGAAATTTTACCAGGGTATAGAAAAATTGTTTCCACCAAAGGTAGGAGGTTTCCAGAAAAAACATATGCTGGAAATAAAAAGGGGTTACTGGAAAATGAGAAGGTTATAGTTCTTGTTAATGAAAGTAGTGCAAGTGCAAGTGAAATTGTTAGTGGTGCAATACAAGACTGGGATAGAGGACTAATTGTTGGAAGAAGAACATTTGGCAAAGGACTTGTTCAAAAGCCAATTCAGTTACCAGATGGAACACAAGTAAGAATCACAACGTCTAAATATTACACTCCAAGTGGAAGATGTATACAAAAACCTTACAATAAAGGATCTTTGGCCTACAGAAAAGAAAAATATAGTAGATATAAATCCGGTGAGTCTTTTAACAAAGACAGCATAAAAAATAATAAGAATGAAGAATTCTCTACTCTTTTAAAAAATAGAATAGTCTATGGTGGAGGTGGTATAGTTCCAGATTATTTTGTCCCTCTTGACACATTAGGGACAAGTGATTATTTCAGTAAACTAATTAGAAAAGGAGTATTCAATCAATTTGCTTTGTATTGGGTAAATAAAAATAGAGCTTCTCTAGAAAAAAAATATACAAATTTTGAAAAGTATAAAAAAGATTTTAACAGCAAAAATATAACTACTGAATTAATAAATTTTGCTAAAAAAGAAGGAGTAGAATTTAACAAACCTCAATTTGAAGATTCTAAAAATACTATTGAGATTCGATTAAAAGCAAATATTGCTCAAGACTTATTTGATTACAAAAGATTTTATGAAATAATCAATGAATTAAATGCTCCATTACAAAAATCACTTGAAATTTTGAAAGATAACAAAGGGTTTTATAATTTAGCAAACTAAAATTCAAATTATGATCGACAAGTCTAATATTGCAATTGCAATTTCTTTAGTAGCATTTTTTATCTCTCTTTACAGTCTAACTCTAAAAAGTGGGAATGAAGATTTTTTTACTAAATCCCCAAATAAAACATATATATCTCCTGACCCTGCAGCCAAAAGAAATGTAGATAATATTGAAAAAAATATGCGAGAGAATCCATTTACTCCAACAATGGATGGTTCTTCTAAATTACCTAAAACAAATATTAAGTTCGCATCTGATCTTCACGAATTTGGAAATGTAGATGTTAATTCTGAAAATAAATATTCTTTCACCTTTAAAAATTCTGGAAACGAACCTCTTAAAATCTCAAATGCAAAAGGATCGTGTGGATGTACTGTCCCTAACTGGCCAAAAGAGCCAGTCCTCCCTGGTGAAAGTGGTGAAATTGAAGTTGTTTTTAGACCATCAAAAGGTCAAGCTGGTAGCAAGCAAACCAAAACTGTTACAGTTTCTGCAAATACATCCCCTGAAAACACAATACTTAAGATAACTGCTTTTGTTAATAAAACAGCTGAATAGTTTATTTAAATTTTTATTTATTTTATTAGTCTTTGATTTCAATGCCCAAACAGATTGTATATCAAATAATCTTCCTTTCATTGCTGGTGAAGAAGTTATATATGATATTGAATATTTAATGAGTAAAACATGGATCTCTGCTGGAGAAGTAAGGTTCAAAGTAGAAGATTCGATATATAAAAATCAGCCATGTCTATATTTAGAGGGTAAAGGAAGGACCTTGAAAAATTATGATTGGATTTTTAAAGTTAGAGATAAATACGCATCTTTTATTTCAAAAAAAACTTCTCTTCCCATTCAATTTACAAGAAGAATAAGAGAAGGTGATTTTAAGATAGACTATAAGTATGATTTTGACTATGATAGAAACTTAGCTTATATTTTAGATTTCAATAACAAAGAATCTATAAAAGATACTTTAGATATAATAAATTGCAGTTTTGATATTATGAGCTCTGTATATTTTTCTAGAGCTATAAACTTTAATAAATACCAAAAAGACGATACAATTCCATTAAATATAATTTTAGACAAACAAGTATATGAAAACATAAATATTGTTTACAAAGGAAAGAATAAGGTAACTAATCAGAATAAAAAATCTGTTAATTGTATCCATTTTCAAATTAACCTAATTGAAGGAACTATTTTCAAAGCCAATGAAACTATGGATGTTTTTGTGAGTGACGATACAAATAGAATCCCAATTTATGTAGAAGCAGAGATTCTTGTAGGTTCTATTAGGGTTTACTCTAAAATTATAAAAGGGACTAAAGTACCAATGAGTTACTTAGACTAATTCCTTCTTTCTAATTCTATTTTAATCAAAGAAAGTTCTCTTCCTGTTTGTCCGGAAACCGAAGTGTTTTCCTCAGCTCTTCGTATAAGATAAGGCAAAACTTCTTTAATAGGTCCATAAGGAACATATTTAGCAACATTGTACCCTTCTTTTGAAAGATTAAAACTTATATGGTCACTCATGCCAAGAAGTTGGGCAAACCAAATTCTAGAATCGTTTTTTTTAAAAGCTTTTTTTTTCATGAGATCAGTTAAGTGTAAAACACTTTTTTCATTGTGTGTTCCTACACAAAGACTTAAAGTCTCAATATTTGCAATACAAAACTCTACAGCCTTAGTAAAATCGTTATCGGTTGCATGTTTATCTTTTTGGATTGGGTCTGGATAATTGTTTTTACTTGCTTGCTCTCGTTCTTTTTCCATGTAGGCACCACGAACTAATTTTAGACCTAGTTTCTTTCCATTTGAATTACATCTTGAAATTAAACCTCTCATAAATTGGAGTCTGTCGTGTCGGTAAAGCTGAATAGTATTAAAGACAATGGAAAATTCATTATTGTACTTAAAAATCATACTTTCAACCAATTGATCAATGTAATCTTGGTACCAACTGTCTTCAGCATCTACAAAAACGGAAACTTGATTTTCACTTGCAGCTTTACAAATCTCATCTACTCTCATAGCAACTAAGTTTAGTTCTACAAGCTCATTATCTTCTAAACTTTGAAAATCTAGACTTGCTTTTTCAATTAAAGATGATTTTCCTAATCCTGTAATTTTAAAAACAGTAAATGGAATTTTACTGTTCTTTGCTGCAAAAAAAATAGTTTGAATTATTTCTTCTTTTGTTTTCTCAAAATCAGACTCATTTTCTTTACCCTCAACAGAATAATCTAAAATAGTTCCTATTCCAAACTGAAAAAGTTCATCAATTTTCTTTGTACAATCTTGTATACTCTCTCCTCCACAAAACTGATTAAATATGGTCATTTTTATAAGTTTTTTAAAAGGTATTCTTAAAAAGAATGAAATTTTTAGTAATAAACTTCCAATTTTAACTAACAAAGAGTGTTGGAGTATTGAAAAAAGATAATATGACTTTCTTAGTTCCCAGTTGGACTTAAGGTTAAATACAGATTTAGTATCTTCAAAATTTATCATTATAGTTTTTCATTATTTAAATGATTATCTAAAATTATTGACAGATTTTTAGTTAGATTTTTTCTAGAATATTTTTCAATATTCGAATTAAATATTAACTTATTATTAAATAAATCAAGAATTATCTCTTTTAGTTTCTCTTCATTATCATAACCACAAACAACTCCACTTTTCGTAGCACTAATAATTTTTGCTAGGTCACCATCTTCAGGGCCAATAACTAAAATTGGTCTATTGGAAGCCATATATTCAAAAATTTTACCAGTAATTATTCCTTTTGAATTTGGAGTATTATTTACCATTAATAATAGAACTCTTGATGATTTTTGGTGAGATATAACTTGATTATGAGGGAGATAACTAAACATCTTAACATATTTTTCAAGATTAAAGTCTTTAATTGAATTATCAACAGAATAATCTACATTCCCGATTAATTTAATTTGTAGTTTATTTGAAAAATCATTATTTTCAATTACAATTTCTTCTAAAACTTTCCATAAAATATGATGATTTCTACTTGGAGAAAATGATCCTATATGTGCTATTGTAAATTTGGAGTCTAAAGAATTTGAATTATTATTTTTAAAGTCTTCTTCATCATACCCATTTTCTATAACTTCCACATTTTTCGCTCCTAATTCTTGAAGCTCATCTTTTAATTGATTGCCAATTGTTAATACAATATCAGCTTTATATAAAACATTTTTCTCAAGCTTTTTATGTTTTATATCCGCCCACTTTGATAATTTTAATTCCTTGTAAAAATCAATATTTGTCCAAGGATCACGAAAGTCTGCAAGCCAAGGAATTCTATTGAGTTTTTTTATTCCTAGTGCAATTAAATGAGTAGAATGAGGTGGACCAGTTGAAATTATAAAATCAACTGGGTTATTCTTAACGTAATTATCTAAAAATTTAATAGATGGCTTTATCCAAAACTTTCTAGCGTCGGGGATAAATAAGTTTCCTCTTATCCAAATACTTATACTTTCTAAAATTTTATTTTGCTTTTTATCATTTAAAAAACTACTATTTATTTTTTGATTTCTTTTTCTACCACTAAATCTCTTATATAAGCTATAAGGTTCCCATACTTTTGTCTTTAAAACTTTAATATTTGAAGGCAAATCATTAACCAATGAATCATCAAGGACTGGGTATTCACCATTTTCAACTGTATAAATTATTGGCTCCCAATCTAAACTGGGTAAATATTTTACAAATTTCAACCACCTTTGAACTCCTGCTCCACCGCTAGGTGGCCAATAGTAAGTAATGACCAATACCTTTTTCATATTTCTGGGAATTGTCTTTCCTTTAATTTAAAAAACAACATTAAGAAACATAATAGAAGAATAATAATTGAACTTGAAAAAGAGATTACAGAAGAATACTTAAAAATTGGCAAATCGTACTTAAATAATATTTGGTGAGCTCCAGGACTAACTTTCAATCCTCTTAAAACATAATTTATTCTAACATGAGGAGTTTCAACTCCATCAACAAATGCTTTCCATCCTTTATCATAAAAAACTTCAGAAAAAACAATTAACTCTTCAGACTTGGACTGTATCTCGTATTCTAATTGATTTGCTCTATAGCTTAAGAGATTTACTTCAGAATTGCCTGACATGGAAATATCTCCAATTATGTCCCTATACCTTTCATCAATTACAGCAATATTGGATGGGTTAAAAGAGGAATCGATTAAATAAGAAATTTCTGCATCAGCATTAGATACCCATTTTATTTCTTTTACTGTCCAGGCATTTCCTAAAGCATAAGGATTTTTTAAAACTCCCGGGGTTTTCCCCATATTTGGATTAATAAAATCTACAATAGCATTGCCTTCAGGATTAAAAATATAATACTTAGTATTGAGCATATTAAAGAAGTGATTTGATTTAAGTAAATCAAACTGATTATTCTTCATAGAATTATTTAAGTTATTATACTCTTTTTGAAAATAGAAATCAATGAGTTCTTGTACTCTCTTAACCTTAACTGCTGAATACCCTCCAATAGATTTATGAAAGAATGATGTCCTAGAGTTGTTCAAAGAGTTACCCATTTCTAAAACACGGTAATTTGTATTTAGGTTAAGTGCTTTAAAAGATTGAATATTTGCAATTCTATTTCTATAATCACTGTTCTCAAATTTATTTAAAACTTCTCCCATTATATTTTGAACAACTATTCTTAAATCGCTATTTAAAGTGATTTCATAATCTCTAATTGCTAAATCTGCAGGTTTTGGAGAATATGGAAACATCTTAAGCTCAGAATCTTTCCAATACTTTAGTCCACTTTGTCTAGTTAGCTGAGTTTCAAGATCTGAATGGTCATTATTATTCAAATATCTTTTACTAATACCCCACATATCAAAGAAAACTGTTAATCCTATAGAAACAATTAAAATATGCTTTGATATTTTATTTTTTATAAATAAGAATAGAAAGACTAAAACAATGGAAACTAAAATTAAAGAACGTAGAGCATCTTTAGACAGAACACCAATTCTATAATCAATTAACTCATTTACATAAGACCCTGTTTGAGGATCCATCACAGACAATTGATTAATTATTTGTTGTTCGCTCTGTGAAATAAAATTTAAAAATAGATCAGGGGCAACTATTAAACTCAGAAATAATACGATTACAAAAGAGGAAAGGATATAAAATAAATTTAAGTTTCCAATTTTTGTAAATTTTAAATCAACTTCTTTATTCAAAAAATCTGACTTTTTTTCTACAAACTTAAATAACCATAAAATCCCTATTAGTGGAAGGATTAGTTCAGCAATGACTAATATCATAGTGACCGATCTGAATTTTGAATAACCTGGAATAAAATCGGCAAATAATTTGGTTAGAAACATCCAGTTGTGGCCCCAGGACAAAAAGATTGAAATTAATAGGATAATTAACAATGGCAACTTAATCCTATCTTCTAAAAAGAAAAGACCAAGAAAAAACAAAATAAAGATAGTAGCACCAATATAAACCGGACCTGCGGTTGAAGGCTGATTACCCCAATAAGAACTTATAGTCCATCCTTTTTTATAAGCATCTTTCACAAAATTCTTTAGTCTAGTACTGACATTATTATTTTCCATTAAATTTTCATCTAATAAATAAGGCCCTGATCCACCTCCCTTAACATTAGGAATTATTAGATTTAAGCTTTCTCCTATTCCATAGCTCCAATTGGTCATATAATTGATATCTAAACCACCTGTTTTGGACTTTTCTTTATCTCCAAGAGTATTTGAAGTTAGTTCGGATGGGCCTCTTTGAGAATCAGGTAAATAATCATAAGTCATAAATAAATTTCCAGAATTACACATCACAGCTAATAAACCAGCAATGACTAACAACCCAGTAGTTTTAAAAAATGAGGGCATTCTTTTGGCATTAAAAAATCTAATTAGCTCACTGAATCCTAGAGGGATTAAAATCATAAACGTGTAATAGGTAATCTGAATATGATTAGACATCAACTCAAGACCTAGAAACAGTGCCATTAAAATGGAGCCTACAATAGCTTTTTTTCTGTAAGAATATATAAATGCCCCTACAATCATTGGCATAAAAGCCATGGCCATTATTTTTGAATTATGACCTACTGAGAGACTAATAAAAAAGAAAGAGCTTAGACCAAACATAATTGACCCTACAATCGATAACCATGGCTTTATACTCATACAAATACAAAGAATATAAAAACCTAAAAAGTATAAAAAAAGAACACTAATTGGATGTGGAAGACCAAGAGACATGATTTTCTTTGCATAGCTCAATAAATTGGCGTCATGTCTTACAGAAACCTGGGTAGCTGGCATTCCACCAAACATTGAATTGGTCCACAAAGGCTCTTCATTATATTCTTCTCTATGGTCTCTTATTTCTTTTGAAACACCTTTATGATTGTCAATATCGTCTTGTTTTAATGAATGATTATTTAAACCAGGTGATAAATAAGTAATAGATATTATTAGAAAAAATAAAACCGCCGCTAAATGAGGGTAGTTTTTTTTTAGATTAAAGTTCATATATACAGTTTATTTCTTCAAATATAACAAGCTTAATAATAAAATATAAATTTTATTAATTTAAGAGTTACTTACTTAAATATAGATTTCTTTCAGAATAAATTTTTCTAAAAAAAGGATCTTTTAAATCCTTAATAAATCTTATTGCCTCACCCGTGGATTTCATTTCAGGGCCCAATTCTTTATTTACGTTTGGGAATTTATCAAATGAAAAAACTGGTATTTTTATAGCATAACCGTTTTTAACAGTTTTGAAATCAAAATCCTTTACTTTATTTTTGCCTAGCATGACCTTAGTCGCATAATTCACATAAGGTTTTTTGTATGCTTTTGATATAAATGGTACTGTTCTTGAAGCTCTTGGGTTAGCTTCAATAATGTATACAGTATCGTCTTTAATAGCAAACTGAATATTAATAAGTCCAACTGTTTTTAAAGCTTTGGCTATTGTATAGGTATATTCTTCAATTTGTTGAATTATAAAATCTCCTAAATTGTAAGGAGGTAAAAGAGCATAAGAATCTCCTGAGTGAATTCCAGCAGGCTCAATATGTTGCATGATTCCAATAATTTTAACCTCTTCACCATCACAAATAGCATCTGCTTCGGCTTCAATAGCTCCATCCAAAAAATGATCAAGCAGAATTTGATTGTCCGGCAAATCTTTAAGAATATCTACCACATGATGCTCCAAATCTTCTTCATTAATAACAATTTTCATTTTCATTCCACCTAAAACATAACTAGGTCTAACAAGTAAAGGAAAGCCCAAATCTTTAGATAGCTCTATTGCTTGTTCAGCAGACTCAACAACTCCAAATTTTGGATAAGGAATATTATTTTCTTTTAAAAGATTAGAAAAACTTCCTCTATCTTCGGCCAAATCAAGTGCCTCATATGAAGTTCCTAGAACTTTTATGCCATATCTATCTAATTTCTCAGCAAGTTTTAAAGCCGTTTGTCCACCAAGTTGAACAATAACCCCTACTGGCTTTTCGTGGATAATAATATCGTAAATATGTTCCCAAAAAACGGGTTCAAAATAAAGTTTATCGGCAGTATCGAAATCTGTTGATACTGTTTCTGGATTACAATTTATCATAATAGTCTCATAGCCGCATTCTTTTGCAGCTAATACACCATGAACACAACAATAATCAAATTCTATTCCTTGACCAATTCTATTAGGGCCAGAACCAAGAACTACTACTTTAGGTTTGTTAGAAACAATAGATTCATTTTCTTGTTCAAAAGTTGAATAAAAATATGGAGTTTCAGCTCTAAATTCGGCAGCACATGTATCGACTAATTTATAAACTCTTTTAATACCTAAATCATGTCTTTTTTTAAAAACTTCACTTTCTAAACAGCCAAGTAAATGGCCTAATTGTCTATCTGCATAACCTTTTTGTTTCGCTTCAAATAATAATTCCTTAGGTAAATTGTTAATTTCGAATGCTTCTATCTTATCTTCAATAGAAAGTAATTCTTGAATTTGTCTTAAAAACCAATCATCAATTCTTGTTTTTTCTTGAATCTTTTTAAAGGGTATCCCTAACTTAATTGCATCATAAATATGAAATAACCTATTCCAACTTGGGAACTCTAAGCTTTTCAGTATTTCATTTTGATTCTTTATCTCTTTTCCATCTGCACCAAGACCATTTCTATTTATTTCTAAAGATTGACAGGCTTTTTGTAAAGCTTCCTGAAAAGACCTCCCAATTCCCATCACTTCACCGACAGATTTCATTTGAAGACCTAACTTTCTATCAGAACCTTTAAACTTATTAAAGTTCCATCTTGGAATTTTAACAATTACATAATCTAGAGTAGGCTCAAAAAAAGAAGATGTTGATTTAGTGATTTGATTATCTAATTCATCTAATGAATATCCGATAGCTAGTTTTGCAGCTATTTTTGCAATTGGGTATCCAGTAGCTTTAGAAGCTAATGCAGATGAGCGACTAACTCTAGGATTTATTTCGATAGCAATAATATCTTCATTCTCATCATCACTAACAGCAAATTGAACATTACATCCACCAGCGAAATCTCCAATAGCTCTCATCATTTTAATAGCCATATCTCGTATTTTTTGATATGTTTTATCACTTAATGTCATAGCTGGAGCAACAGTTATAGAATCACCAGTATGAATCCCCATAGGATCCATATTTTCAATGGAACAAATTATTGTAACGTTGTCATTTTTGTCTCTTAATAATTCTAATTCAAACTCTTTCCAGCCAATTACTGCCTTATCTATCATGACTTCATGAATTGGAGAGGCATGAAGCCCCCTATTCAATAAAGAGTCAAAATCTTTTTCACTATGAACAAAAGAAGCGCCAGAACCACCAAGTGTGTAGGATGGTCTAATACATAAAGGAAAACCAAATTTTTGAGCAATTTCTTTACCTTGTAAAAATGATTTGGCAATTAATTGTGGAGCCATGGGAACATCAATCTCGTTCATCAATTTTCTAAATGCTTGTCTATTTTCAGTTATTTCAATTGCATCGATATCAACTCCAATTATTTTGACACTGTATTCATCCCACAGACCAACTTCATCACATTTTATACATAAATTTAAAGCAGTTTGACCACCCATTGTAGGAAGAACAGCATCAATATTATGAGATTTAAGAATTTGTTCTATTGATTCTATTTCAAGTGGAAGTAGATAGATGTTATCTGCAACTACTTTATCAGTCATGATTGTAGCAGGATTAGAATTAATTAAGGTTACCTCAATACCTTCTTCTCTCAATGATCTTGATGCTTGAGAACCAGAATAATCAAATTCACACGCTTGACCTATTACTATAGGTCCACTACCAATGATAAGAACAGTTTTGATCGATGAATTTTTTGACATATATAAAACTTTGAGGACGAAAATAAGTAAAAGAAGGTCAAAATATTCATGTTGTTGAAAAAAAGGCAAAAAAAAACCTCCATAAGGAGGTTTTTTAAAAAAGTGGCGACGACATACTCTTCCAGGTGTTACCCTAGTACCATCTGCGCAATTAGGCTTAACTTCTCTGTTCGGAATGGGAAGAGGTGGACCCTAATGCAATAGTCACCGTAGCGTTAAATACTTTAGTATTTCTATATATAATAATCATAAAATACACAACAAACTGTCATTATTAAAAGCTTACAGGTAATTAGTACTACTCGGCTTTGCCATCACTGACTTTACACCTATAGCCTATCAACGTCATCGTCTTTAACGACCTTTAAAAGAGATCTCATCTTGAGATGTGTTTCGCGCTTAGATGCTTTCAGCGCTTATCACATCCGAACATAGCTACCCTGCGATGCAGCTAGCGCCACAACAGGTACACTAGAGGTTCGTCCAACCCGGTCCTCTCGTACTAGGGTCAGGTTCCCTCAAATCTCTAACGCCCACAACAGATAGGGACCGAACTGTCTCGCGACGTTCTGAACCCAGCTCGCGTGCCACTTTAATGGGCGAACAGCCCAACCCTTGGGACCTTCTCCAGCCCCAGGATGTGACGAGCCGACATCG
>Ga0315315_10000344_pt1 | contig 37893 bp, 29 predicted proteins | sample M140m3416metaG_FD_203699 | JGI IMG/M metagenome (GOLD analysis project Ga0315315, IMG submission 203699) | Ammonia-oxidizing marine archaeal communities from Monterey Bay, California, United States - M1 40m 3416 | ecosystem: Environmental > Aquatic > Marine > Intertidal zone | place: USA...
GCACCCATCGGAATTTGAGCACCAACTATTCCATGACCTCCCATAAGATTAACTTCCTTGTTAAACATATGCATAGAACCACCTTTCCCTTTAGACATTCCTGTCTTTTTACCATAAAGTTCTGCAACCATATATTTTGGATGGACTCCTAATGCAATTGGGTGAGCGTGGTCTCTGTAAGCAGTAATGTGCTTATCTTCTTTTATACATGCAGAAGCTGTTCCTGCAACCACAGCTTCCTGACCAATGTATAGGTGACAAAAACCACCAAATTTTTGTTGAATATATAAGTGACCAATTCTCTCTTCAATTTTTCGCATTAGCAACATGTCTTTGTACCACTTTAAATATTGCTTTTTTGAGTATAGTAAAGCTTTTTTAAATTTTGTTTTAACTGTTTTTTCTATAGTTGATGTTGGCATGTTAAAAATTTTATAAACAAATATAATCTTTATGAAAAGAAATTAAAGTTTTTAGCAATTTTAATACCGTTTTAAAACATCTGTTTTAAATGCTAAAGGAAGTAGATCTTCAACACTGCTTAATTCATATACTTTTCCTACCTCTCCTTTAAGAAAAACTTTAATGCTTTTTTCTTGATTTCTCTCGTACTCAAACATTACTTGTCTACATCCGCCACAGGGAGAAATTGGCTCATTAATAATTTTCTCAACAGCCTTTACTGTAATAGCAACTTTTTCAATTATACAATTTGGAAAATTTGCTTTACAAAAATAAAAAAGAACTCTTTCTGCACACATCGAAGAGGGGAATGCAATATTTTCTTGATTATTTGCAGCTATTATTTCTCCATTATCTAGCAAAGCTGCTGCTCCTACACTAAATCCGGAATAAACAGAATAGGCATGCTCTAAAATTTCTTCTGCTTTTTTTAAAAGTTTTTTATCAATAGGTATTAGCTCATCAATTGAACCATAGGAATTATAGGTAGTTGAGAATCTTTCGACCATTAATCTTCTTTAGTTCCAGACCTTCCCATATTTAATTTGATAGAGAATCGGATAGTATTCGCAAGTGGACTCGCTTGAGTAAGGGCAAGGATATAAGAAAGATCAAGTTCTAGAACTTTGTATTTTATGCCGGCACCAAAAGAAATAAATCTTCTATTTCCTTTAGTTGGGTGCTCATGAAAATAACCGGCTCTTAAAGCAAATAATTCACTGTAAAGAAATTCTGCACCAAATGATAGATTAATTTCGTTAAGTTCTTCTTTAAATACAGATCCACTCTCAACATAATAAGATCCGTTGTCTTCAAATACATTTCCAGGAGCATCAGTAAAGGAACCAAAAATACCAGATGCAACTCCTACATCAGGATTTCTACCAGAAACAATATCACCATTAATTGGATGATAATACGGATTTGTAGGAACTAATAATTTATTTGCATCAATAGAAAACGAAAATTTATTAAACTCATCTAATTCCATATTAATAGTAGTTCCTAACCTAAAATTTGTTGGAATAAAATCTCTTGTTGCGGCTTCGGTATAAGACATTTTGGCCCCAATATTAGAAATATTGGTCCCAAAAGCAATAGTAGATGGTTTATCCACTAGGTTAAAAGAATTTGAAATATAGTAAAGAGATAAATCAGCTGCAGCGCTTTGTCCAGGTTTGGTATCTGCTCCACCGACTGATGTTCCACCAGTAAGGTTGGAATAAACATACCTTGCAGCTAGACCAGCTGAAAAGTTATCACCTAATTTTCTTGAATAAACAACATCAAAAGCAAATTCGTTGGGTTTAAAATCTCTAATTGTAGTTCCAAAGTTGTCTGTAAAAGTAATACTACCTAAAGAAAAATATCTAAGTGAGGCTCCAATAGTAGAAAGTTTGTCTATTCTTTTATAACCAGATAAATATGCTAAATTAATATCATTAACTAAAGCTCTTAGCCATGGAGAATAAGACATACTAAAACCAACATCTTTAGATGGATCAATAAAAACCAGCTTTGCTGGATTCCAGTGAACAGAGTTAGCATCTGGACTGATAGCCACACCAGCATCTCCCATAGCACCAGATCTTGAATCTGGAGAAATTAAAAGAAATGGAACTGCAGTAGTAATGGTATTGATTTGACTACCACCAAGCTGTTGTGTGCTGATTTGTGAAAACACAAAGTTTCTAAAAAAGATCAATGAAACTAAAACTACAGATAGTTTTATAAATATATTTTTTTGTAAGATCATCTATTAATAATTATATATGATAACGACAAATATATATAAATAGTACTTAGAAAATAATTATTTCAAAAGGAACATGGTTTGGGTTTTATCTGCCCTCATCCCTTGCTCATTAATTACGGTTATATTATATATATACACCCCCCTTGACAAAACTTCATTAAAATCATCTTTTCCATCCCATGAAATACCTTCAGAACGGAAACCTTCATTAAGAATTCTTTTATTAATTCTTTTGACTACTTTTCCAGAAACAGAATAAATAAGTATACTGACATCTAAAAAATTACAATTTTGATTGTGTTCAAAATAAAAAGCAGTATTAGTGGTAAATGGATTAGGAAAATTTAGCACATGAGATAATTCAAATTCATTATCTTCAATAACTATAAAATTTATTTCACTTAAGGAGGAATTATTATAATTATCCCAAACCTTTATTTTAATATTATGCTCTCCTGGGTTAATATCGCTAAGTTCGAAGTTTATTCTACCACTTTTATAAGTATCTAAATCTGCAACATAATAATTGTTTAAAATAATAGAGTTTGCATAATCGTTATCAATTACAAGCTCAATATCATGACCAATTCCATTGCCAACAGTATTTATTCCATTTTCATCAAAAACAGAAACTATCAATAAAGGATTAGCATTTGAAATTCCACCAGACACAAAGTTTTTATCGTTTAAATACATTTCCAAATCAGGACCCTTTTCATCTAAAGAAGCTGTTGTATCTATTCCACCAATTATTAGAGAATCGTTATATCCACTAGCATCCAATGTTCCATCTTCAGCATACAAGCTTATTCGAGAGAAACCATAATCGTAACTAATATCTTTAGGTACTTTAAAAGTGAAGCTAAATTGCCCATTAATAGCAGAGGATTTACCCTTATAAATTACATTTTTCCACATTTTAAAAGGAAGATTGTCAGATCCAGGGTTAGTTCCTAAAGTAGATAAGGAAGATTCTTTATCGTAAAAAGTGAGATAAACTTTACCATTAAAATTTGTTAAAGTATTTTCAAAATTATCACGAAGGTGACCGTATATTTTAACTTCGCTCAAAGCATTAACAGTATCTCTATTAAAAGAGTCAATTTCAACTTTCAACTCAGGAATTGCAAACCTTATAGCTGGGTCTCCTAAAAGCGCAAATTTTCTATAATTTTTATCTGCACTAAATTGAGCAAATTTATTTTTGGTCCCCACATAGATATCGCCTAGTCTTTGTGGTTTATTATTTATAAAATCAAAAACCGTATCGTAAAAAAATCTATTCAACCATTCATTCGGAGTAGCATAAACTAATCTTGTTGTTGTAAATAGTCCAATTCCACCGCCATCTTTATTGAGAAGGATATATTCACCGGCCGAAACCCTATCATGGTCATCAAATCTTCCAAATTCACAAGTTGCAGTCATAAAAACTGGCAATGCTTTATTATTGTCCCAATTTTTAATAGTAGGAACAGTTAATATTTGTTCATGAGCCCAACCCGTCTCTCCTCCGTGTCCTATATAATTAACCAATAGCGCCCCATCTTTTACTTTTTGGTTGATAGCAACCTCAGCATCTGGAATTCTTTCTCCTACAGTACTAGATTGTTGAACATAGGCATCTGAATGAATTTTAATTGTATTAATAGATCTCTTATTGACTTTTATTTTAGATGCCATAATTTCAATATCATTGAAATATGCATTATTATCCTCATCGTCGCTAACTAAAACTACTTTATTTCTCCAATCCCCATATATATTATTGGTCATTGGATTATTACAATTTAAACTAGTCATTGAATTTGGATCCTCTAATGTATAATTCTTAATTTTCTGAACCATTTCATTAGCCTCTAATAAGTTTGTAACCACCAATCTTCCAATTCCTATATTTAAAAAATCTGTGTTTTGCATAGAAGCCCCATCGGCTAAAATTGCATAATAATCATCCGAAGCATAGGTGTTTACAATACTCACAGACTCTGAAGATTCAAAAATTGGCAATATATTTTTATTGTGACCCAAAATATTTCTATTATCGTAAGAACCATCTCCAAAAAGTAAGCAGTATTTAGGGATGGTTAATGGATTGCCATTTTCTCTAGAGTAAAACATTCTTAAAAATTGTTTTATTGCGGTTGCATCAATTAATCCACCCGAAAATTCATTGTAAATCTGTTCATCAGAAACTGTTACCACATTTAAACCCTCATTTTGATGTAATAAACTTAATTCTTCAGCGGCTGAAAAAAATTCTGATGGAGTAATTATCACCATATCTACATTGCCTAAGCCATGGAGGTTTTGATTGGGTATTTGCTTAACAAAAGTTGGACTTTGAAAATTAAATCCAGATACTGCTACAAAATGTCTAAGTGTATCTGAAAAAGATAAAAAAATTAATTCTTCATTGGATTTGGTGAACGCTAAATTTTTAACATCTCTAAAATCTGTAATATCCCAAATCATATCCACAGAAGAAGAATTATCCAACACAACTTTAGAGTAATTATTGAGACTGCTAGAACTTAAAACATTAAAATGGAACTGTTGATTGTCTTTTACCAATAGTCTATCACAGTTTATTTCTATATAATCCAAATAACCTTTGGAAGATGGAGCACCATTTTTAGAATACTCTAAAGTCAACTCATAGGCTATGTTTGGATTATTTAAAATATCAAATTCTTCAACAACCACTCTTCCTACATCTGAATAATAAGACGAGCCTGTTGAATTAATTGGAACTGATCGGCTTTCTCCAAAAATTGAAGGATAGAAATAAGCTGTGGAATAATTAGACTTGCTCATTAACTTTAACTTTATATGTGAAGAATCCGTGCAAAAATTAAAAGGGAAAGGATAAGTGTAAATATTGGTCATATCAAAAATATCACCAAACCATTGGGATCCAGATTTTAAAAGATTTAAATTATCCTCGTTCAAGTAATTAAAATCCTTGAATTTAGATATTGTTTGATTAAAGCTTTGACTCAAATTATTTACACTATCTAGATTATTTGGAATTTTAGAATTATCAATATTTAAAAAACAATATGCACTATCTGAATAAATGTTCTTGGTGTGGTTGAAATTTTGACCATCAAAATTAATTCTATCCGGACCGTTTAAGTAGAATAATATATAATCTCCCTGGGAAAATAGTCCATCTCCTCCATCAAAAACAAATATAGACTGTTGCTCTAGATCATCGGGCCTTGAATCGTCATTAACTGGACTTAGAAGCCCTTTATTATTGGAGAATAAATGAATACTGTTTGAGGGAATTTCAGCACTAATAATGGAGTTGCTAATCAAATAATTGTAATCGATTTTATAAACACCAGATTCGAAATTACTTAGCTTAAACCAATTAGCACCATTGTTAAGTACTGACTGATTTATAAAAGTTGAATTTTTAAAACGATTTAAAAGATTTGTTTTTTTAACTATTTGAGCTTGAAAATCCGTCATTAAGTACAATTGACCATTAGAATTTCTTATACAATTAACTAGCAGAAGATTGTTTTTAAGAGTAGAATTTTGCTCTTGTTTCCTAAATGAGGGCTGATATTTTTCAGGAAATGAAGAATTGGAATATGCTTTATTTTCATTAAAAGTCAGTGGTCTTTCATTGAAATCAAAACTTATAATTTCATACTCTGCAAACGGTAATTTGTGCTGAAAAACAGCTTGAAATGTGAGTTGATCAAAATACCCATTTTCAGGACACAGAAACTTATTATCTGAGTTGTCAGTCCATTTAACAATTTGGTACTCAATTTGCTTTTGAACACTAATTGATTTTTGAGAAAAAAAATTAGTGGCAAAAAAAACAAAAGAAAATATAATTACTTTACAATAATTCAAAGTTATTTTTGTTGGTATATAACTCAAAATTAAAAGTAATATTGTATTAAAATGTATTGATTAATCATTTTTATACCTCTATTGTTAATATTGGATGATAAATTTCAAAAAAACATATTATTACAATACTCAAAACTGTCTGAAAACTATAATTTCTTTTTCTGTTGCAATTTCCTTTCAAATAGCGTTTTGTCAGGATGCTGAATTTACCCAATTCTATTCAAATCCAATTTATTTAAATCCATCTTTCGCAGGTACTAATAATTGTCCTAGATTGAGCACCAACCATAGATCTCAATGGACTGGCTTACCACAAATATTTAATACCACCTCTTTTTCTTACGATCAAAATGTACGTAAAATTCATGGTGGAATTGGTTTAATGGTATTTTCAGATAGGCTTAACAACGCTATTCAAAATAATAGAATTAGTGGAATGTATTCTTATGAAATTAAAATTTCTAAAAAATTAACTTTCAGAACAGGAGTTGAAGTAAGCTTTTGGCAAAACAAATTCAATCAAAGTCAATTAACATTTGTTGATATGATTGACCCAATCCGTGGATTTGTTTACTCAACAGCAAACAACACAATAAATAGTTCTAAAAATGGAGTAGATTTTAGCAGTGGTATTTTGGCATATAGCAACAAATTTTTTCTAGGTTTTTCTACCCACCACTTAACAGAGCCCAAACAATCTATATTTTCTGAAGAATATAAATTAGAAAGAAAATATTCTTTAAATATTGGCTTCCATTTTCCTCTCGGATATGAGGGTTCATTAAGTAAGGAAAACTGGATTGTTTCTCCAAATATAATTATAAAAAAACAAGGTCTAAATGAACAGCTAAATATTGGCGTTTATGCTGAAAAAGGATCTTATGTATTGGGCTTATGGTATAGAGATAATCAAAATTATGCAGTTTTGATGGGTGCTAAAATCGGATTAATAAAAATTGGATATAGTTATGACATTAACTTATCCAGATTACAACTAGCTTCTTCTGGGTCTCACGAAATTTCCGTTCAAATAAATTTCCAATGTGAGAATAAAAATAGTATTATACAGTCACTAAGTTGTCCATCTTTCTAAAAAAAATCATAAATTTGTAACTTTCGTGCTAAGAATGCGTTATTTGAGTGACATAAACCTATTTTAAAAATGAGAAATAATTTAATTTTATTAATCTGTTTCATATCTTCTATACTTTATTTATCAAGCTGTGGATCACAGCATGAAACATCTAGTATTACAGGTTGGAATTACAACGACCCAAGAAATGGAGGTTTTGAAAAAAGTGATAAAACAGAACAAGCAACTGGTCCTGGTTTAATTTTGATTGAAGGTGGTACATTTACCATGGGAAGAGTTGAGCAAGATGTAACTTATGAAAACCACAATGTTCCTAGAAGAGTGTCAGTATCTTCTTTTTACATGGACGAAACTGAAATTTCTAATTTCCATTGGTGTGAATATTTGTATTGGCTAGATAGAACTTTTAGTGAGGGCTTCCCAATGATTTATGAAAGGGCTTTACCTGATACACTATCTTGGAGAGAAAAATTAGGATTTAACGAAAAATATGTAGATTATTATCTAAGACATCCAGCATATAGAGATTACCCGGTTGTTGGTGTTTCTTGGCAGCAAGCGAGTGAGTTTTGTAACTGGAGAACAGATAGAGTTAATGAGTATATTCTTATTCAAGAAGGTATTTTAAAGTTCAACCCATTTCAACAAGGCGAACCTTTTACCACAGATGCATACATGGCAGGTCAATACAGTATAAGTCTTAAGGAGGGTTTGCCAAACTTTAACCCCACTCCTGGAGGATGGGAGTTGAATATGGATAAGCCAGACAAAATAAAAGGTAAACCCACTGAACGTAACGTGAGAATGGAGGATGGAATTATTCTACCAAGATATCGACTACCTACTGAAGCTGAGTGGGAATTTGCAGCGTATGGTCTAATCGGTAATACTGTTGATGAAAGAATAATTGAAAAAAGAATATATCCATGGGACGGACACTGGGTTAGAAATCCTCAGGAAACTTTTCAGGGTGATATGCTTGCAAATTTTGTTAGAGGAAGAGGCGATTATATGGGTGTCTCTGGTCATTTAAATGATAATGCAGACATAACTGCACCTGTTTATTCTTACTGGCCAAATGATTATGGTTTATATAACATGGCTGGTAATGTTAGTGAGTGGGTATTAGATGTTTATAGACCCATGACTTCAAATGATGCAGATGAATTTAGACCTTTTAGAGGAAATGTTTTCAAAACTAAAGTACTTAATTCTTCTGGAACAATCGATACTAAATATAATGTTACAATTTATGATGTAGATGGAATCGAGCAATATATTGCTGAATTTAAAGCAGAAAGGGAAGAAAAAGTCTCTGAAGGATCTAGAACTTATGGATACTACAGAAAACAAGACAGATTAGATGATATAGAAGACTCACTCATTGCAACCATTTCAAAATATGTTTCTGAAGCTCAAATGCTTATTACAAACAGGCAATTAATTAAAGGATCTGAAAAAATTCAAGAGGTTTTTGATGATGTTTTTAAAGATTATAATGATTTATATGCACAAGATGGTTACAGGCTTGAAATAATTCCATTACTAAGATCTGGAATTGCAGACTTCATTCTTAATACACCTGGTAATCTTCAAACAAGAAAAGTTACAGCCGAAGAGAATATGAAAAGAAATAATTATAGAATTGCAGATAATATTGATTATTTAGACGGAGATTTAAAATCATCTATTTATTATCCTGATGCAGTAAATCCACTTGCTATAACAGTACAGGAAGATTTTCAAAATGGTATAAAAAAGGGTGGCAAGAATGAAGATTGGGCCATGTATCAAAGAGGATTTCAAAAGAAAGATGGAGGTGCTGGTAGAATGTCATCATTAATTTCTGATAAATCTAGAGTATACAAAGGAGCTTCATGGAAAGATAGAGCTTATTATCTAAGCCCAGGAACTAGAAGATTTTTAGAAGAAGATAGATCTTCTTCTTCTATTGGTTTCAGATGCGCTATGGATAGAATTGGAAGTCCAAGTGGAATAAATGCATGGAAATAAAATCACTTTAATCTTTTAAAAAAAATTTACATCCTCTTTTTTTAATTTTTTATAGTATTTCTAGATATTATAATTCTTTGTATTTCAGATGTACCCTCATAAATTTGGGTTATTTTAGCGTCTCTCATTAAACGTTCAACATGGTATTCCTTGACATAGCCATATCCACCATGAATTTGTACAGCTTCAACTGTAGTTCGCATTGCTACTTCAGAAGCGTGCAGTTTTGCAACTGCACCAGATAAATTGTAATCCATATTTTGATCTTTATGCCATGCCGCCTTATAGACTAAGTTTCTTGCATTTTCTATATCTACATACATGTCAGCCAATTTAAACTGTATGGCTTGATGTTGATTAATTGGCTTACCAAAAGTTTCTCTTTCATTTGAGTAGGCAAGAGATAATTCATATGCTCCAGCTGCAATACCCAAGGCTTGAGCAGCAATACCAATTCTACCACCAGCAAGAGTTTTCATAGCGAATTTAAACCCAAAACCATCCTCCCCAACTCTATTTTCTTTTGGAATAATTACATCGTTGAAAATCAATGTATGCGTATCACTTCCTCTAATTCCTAATTTATCTTCTTTGGCACTAATTTCAAAACCCTTCATACCCTTTTCAATAATGAAGGCGTTAATTCCTTTATGTCCTTTATCAGCATCAGTTTGAGCAATTACTAGATATGTTGAAGCTGAGCTTCCGTTAGTAATCCAGTTTTTAGTACCATTTAGTATATAATGATCCCCTTTATCAATTGCAGAAGTTCTTTGCGAAGTAGCATCTGATCCTGCTTCTGGTTCAGAGAGACAAAATGCACCAATTTTCTCACCTTTTGCTAATGGAACTAAATATTTTAGCTTTTGATCTTCGTTAGCAAAATTTTCTAATCCCCAGCACACTAAACTATTATTTACAGACATTGCAACTGAGATAGAAGAATCTATTTTAGATATTTCCTCAACAGCTAAAACATAGCTGAGTGTATCCATTCCACTTCCGCCATATTTAGGATCTACCATCATACCCATAAAACCTAATTCTCCTAACATTTTTAATTGATCTAATCCAACTTTCTGAAGGGTATCTCTTTCAATAACACCTGGCTTACATTCACTTTCTGCAAAGTTTTTAGCCGCTTCTCTAACCGATTGGTGTTCTTCTGTCAATTTAAAATTCATATTCTTAATTTAGACTTAAATCTATAAAATAAATACTATATTGTAATAATTAGTATTACATAAAATTTATGAACAAATATTATGTTGTTGGTATTATGTCCGGCACATCTTTAGACGGGCTAGATGTATTATGGTCAAAATTAAGTTTCAATAAAGCATGGTTTTATGAAATTATAGATGGGAAAACTTATGAGTACTCTCCAAGGTGGAAAAGCGAACTTCAAAATGCTCATAAAATACAGGCTAGAGACTTAGTTTTTTTAGACAAAAAACTTGGAAATTATATTGGAGAAAAAATCAACGACTTTCTAAAAGAAAAAAAAATTCAAAAAAGCCAAATTGACCTAATCTCATCTCACGGTCACACATTATTTCACGAACCTGAAAATAATTTAACTAAGCAAATTGGAAATGGAGCTTACATATGTTCCACAACAAAAATCAAAACAGTTTCGGATTTCAGAACTATTGATGTTGCTTTTGGAGGGCAGGGAGCACCACTTGTTCCCATTGGAGACCAATTACTATTTGGAAACTATAAAGGGTGTCTTAACCTAGGGGGGATAGCAAATATTTCATATAATTTAAAAAAAAAACAAGTGGCTGGTGATGTAAATTTTGCTAATATGATTAGTAATTATCTATCCAATAAAATTGGTCATTCGTTTGATAAATACGGAGAACTTGCAAAACGAGGCAAAATAGATGAAGATTTAATTTTAAAACTAGAAGAATTAGATTTTTTTAAAAAAGAATTTCCTAAGTCATTAGGAGTTGAAGACTTTAACTATTGGTACAAACCTTTATTTGAAGAATGTAAATCCTCAATAAACGACCAACTTTATACGTCTGGGACTCACTTATGCAGAACGATTAAAAATATTTTCAACTTTGACACAAATGATACGCTTCTAATTACAGGTGGAGGAGCACATAATAAATTCTGGATAAATAAAATTAAAGAACTAAAAATTAAGACTGTAATTCCAGAAACAAAACTTATTGATTTTAAAGAAGCATTAATTTTTTCACTATTGGGAGTTCTTAAACTAAGAAGCGAAATAAATATTTTAGCATCTGTAACTGGAAGTTCTAAAGATTTATCTGCAGGAGTTATTCATAATCCCTGATATTTATTTAAAAAGAGTAAGGAAGAACTGTAACAATACCTACTTTCTTTTTTACATTTGAAAAACTAAAATTTAATTTGAAAGATTTACTTAAAAAATTTGAAAACAAAACTCCTGAAATAATCTTTCAGTGGCAAGATTCTCAAACTGATGCTAAAGGATGGGTAGTAATAAACTCTCTTAGGGGAGGAGCAGCTGGTGGTGGAACCAGAATGAGAGTTGGGCTTGACCAACACGAGGTAACCTCATTAGCCAAAACAATGGAAGTTAAATTTACAGTTTCAGGTCCTCCGATTGGCGGTGCCAAGTCTGGAATAAATTTTGATCCTAATGACCCAAGAAAAAAAGAAGTTTTAAAGAGATGGTATGCAGCAATTACACCACTATTAAAGCATTATTATGGTACTGGAGGTGATTTAAATATTGATGAAATTAACGAAGTTATTCCAATAACTGAAGATTGTGGTGTATGGCACCCACAAGAAGGTGTATTTAACGGTCATTACCAACCAAGAGAATCTCAAAAAATAAACAGAATAGGTCAACTTCGTCAAGGTGTTTTAAAAACAATTGAAAGTAAAAATTACACACCTGATATTGAAAGAAAATTTGTAGTTGCAGACATGATAACAGGCTACGGAGTATCTGAGTCTGTTAAACATTATTATCAAATATATGGTGGAAAATTAAAAAATAAAAGAGTAATTGTGCAAGGCTGGGGAAATGTTGGCTCTGCTGCGGCCTACTACATTGCGCAAAATGGCGCTAAAATCATAGGAATAATTGACAGAGATGGAGGGTTAATTAATGAAAAAGGTTTTTCATTTGAAGAAATTAAGAAGTTATTTCTTAACAAAAATGGAAATACAATAAATGGTAAAAACATGCTTCCTTTTGAAGAAATAAATAATCGTATATGGAATCTTAAATCTGAAATTTTCTTACCATGCGCTGCATCAAGATTAATTACCAAAGATCAAGTTGAAAAAATGCTTAAATCAGGAATTGAAGTAATTGCTCCAGGAGCAAATGTTCCTTTTGCGGATGAAGAGATATTCTTTGGACCAATTTCTGATTATACAGATCAAAACACTAGTTTAATTCCAGATTTTATCTCTAACTGTGGGATGGCTAGAGTATTTGGCTATTTAATGGGTAACGATCTTGAAACCATTGAAGACGAGTCTATTTTTAAAGACACTTCTGAAACTATCAAAAATGCATTGGAGAATGTTTTTGAAAAAAATTCTAATTCTAAAAATATTTCTAAAACTGCTTTTGAAATAGCTTTAAAACAATTAATTTAACAATTATGGAAACTGCGATAGTAATAATATTTATTTTAGGTTATCTAGCGATTACACTAGAGCATTCAATTAAAATTGATAAGCTTGTTCCTGCCTTATTAATGATGGCAATTTGTTGGGCACTAATAGCATTTGGCCTAGATGATTTTGTTAATTGGTTTGATTCAGACAGACATGAGATGGTTAAAGGATTTGCATCTCTTCCCCACGAAGCGAATGGACATGGCCCATCAAAAATGATGTGGTTTGAAAACACCTTATTACATCACTTTGGAAAAACTTGCGAGATATTAGTGTTTTTAATTGGTGCAATGACCATTGTGGAAATTATTGACCACTTTAACGGATTTGCTACAATAAAGAATTTTATAAAAACAAAAAAGAAAACATATCTACTATGGATCATGTGCATATTAGCCTTTATTTTATCAGCTATCATTGATAATTTAACAGCCACTATTGTTTTAATTACCATTCTTAGAAAAGTAATTAAAGAAAATAAAGATAGAATTTGGTTTGCGGGACTAATTATAATTGCTGCAAATGCCGGTGGAGCTTGGTCACCAATTGGTGATGTGACAACCACAATGCTATGGATGGGTAAAAAAGTATCCTCTTTACAACTTGTTAAGTTACTTATAATCCCCTCTTTGATTTGTATGATTATTCCTACAATAATAGCAAGCTTCTTAAAACCATTTAAAGATAATTTTGAACCTCCAAAAGATGAAATAAAACAAATCAAACATGGTTCAACTATGCTCATATTAGGGCTATCTGCAATTGTTTTTGTTCCTATTTTTAAAACTGTAACCCACTTACCACCATATGTAGGAATGATGCTTTCTTTAGCAATCGTTACTTTGGTTGGAGAAATTTTAAGTTCGATGCGATTTAGTTTGCATAGTCTTTCTAACAATTCTTTAAATGAGTCAGAAAGCCATTCTTCTAGTCCAATTTTTAAAGCTTTATCAAAAATTGAAATGCCTTCTATTTTGTTTTTTCTTGGAATTTTAATGACTGTTGCTGCTCTTGAATCTTTAGGAATAGTATTTAATTTAGGAAAAAGTGTTCAAGAATCCATTCCAATAAATTTCTTTGTTTTATTACTAGGCGCAGGATCTGCCGTCATAGATAATGTCCCATTAGTTGCAGCTAGTATGGGAATGTTTGATTTGGCATTGGACGATACTGTTTGGCATTTTATTGCTTACTCAGCGGGTACTGGAGGAAGTATGCTTATTATTGGATCTGCAGCTGGTGTAGTTGCAATGGGGATGGAAAAAATATCCTTTTTTTGGTATTTGAAAAACATTGCATGGCTTGCTGCAATTGGTTACTTAACGGGTGCCTGTTCATTTCTATTATTCCAAAGCCTCTAAGCACTTTTAAAAAGTGTTAATTTCACATTAAAACTTAATAAAATGAATTTTAATATTTTTCCTATGTTGTTAAACATTCAAGAAAATATATCTTCTGTTTTAGAAGATGCTTCTTCACTATTAGAAACAGAACAAATCTCAATGTGGCAGTTGATTTGGGGGTACGATTCTATTAGCGGTGAATACAGTCTAACTAGCTTAATAGTAATGTCTCTGCTTTTCTTATTTTCTTTCATAGCTATTTATGTTTTTATAGAGCGTTTTATGACTATTCAAAGAGCTTTAAAAGGGAAAAAAGATTTTATGCAGAAAATCAACGACTTTGTTTTAAAAGGAAATTTAAGCGCTGCTAAAGAACACTGCAGTTCTACTAATAATCCTATTGCAAGAATGATAGAAAAAGGACTTAGTAGAGTTGGTAAACCAATGAAAGATATTGCAATATCCATAGAAAATATTGGAAAATTAGAGATAAGTAAATTGGAAAGGAGATTGTCTATGCTGGCTACAATTTCTGGAGTTGCTCCAATGCTTGGGTTTTTAGGAACTGTACTAGGAATGGTAAAAGTTTTTCAAAATATGTCCAAGGAAAAAACATTTGAAATAGCTAGTCTTTCGGGTGGTATTATGGAAGCTATGATTACCACTGTTGGTGGATTAATAGTAGGTATAGTTGCTTATGTTGCCTACAACTATTTGGTTAGTAAAGTAGAAAAAGTGATTCACAATATGGAGGGTGCATCTATTGAGTTTTTAGATATTCTTGAGGCACCAGGAAAATAAACATGAATTTTAAATCTGGAAATAAAATAAAAATCGAAGGCGGAATGTCTTCAATGACAGATTTAGTTTTTCTGCTTTTGATATTTTTTATAGTTATTTCCACCATGATTACCGCAGGAGTTAATATAGACGTCCCAAAAGATGGAGGAACAGTATCTGGAAAAAAAATATTAACTATTAATGTAAATGATAAAAATGAATATTTAATTGATAGTAAAAGAACACCAATTTCCAGTTCCGATATTAAAAATGAAATTTTAAAAAACCTTGGCACTGACAGTATAATTTCTCTTTATGGAAGTAACAAAAGTTCATGGGAGGCCTCTGTTTACATAATAGATATCGCAAAACAAAATAATATTAAAATTTCTTTGAACGGAAACAAAAAGTGAAAGCAGGAAATAAAATAAAAATTGAGGGTGGAATGTCTTCCATGACAGACCTGGTTTTTTTATTGCTAATATTTTTCATAATTATTTCAACTCTTGTAAATACATCCCACGAAATTAAACTTCCAGAAGGATCAGGAGATCCCTCACTAACATCCCCAACAAAAGTATATGTAGATGTTGAAAACAACTTTTATTTAAATAGCGATCCAAACCCTATACAGATAAGTTCGATAGAAAGGTCATTAAAAAAAGAAATTGGCGACAACAAGGCAATTGAGTTACTGGCAGACAAAGATGCGAACAGAGCTTCTGCCTATGAAATAATTCGAATTGCAAAACAGAATGCGCTAAAGGTAGTTATCAAAACAAAAGGGAGTAAATAGCTTGGAATTATCACAAAAGAAAAACAATCGATTAGGGATAATTATTAGTATAGTTATTCATCTATTCTTGCTAATTGCTATTTTCTTCAGTAAAGGATGTATGGAATTACAAAATCCTCCACAATTTACGTTAGAGGAAGTAATAACATTAGATTTTAGTGATGCAGGTGGCGGCAGTCCAGGAAGTGCTAGTCCTACTCCATCAACTGTGGAAGAAGAATCACCAGCCGAAAAAGTAATCACTCAAGAAGAATCCCCTGTTACCGTGAAATCTAGCAATTCTAATGTTAAAAATGAAAATGCTTCTAAGAAAGCTGAAACCAAAGAGGCCCCAAAACCAAAAAACGATTTTAGCAGCTTATTTGGAAAAGGAAATGGAGACAGTGAAGCTGGAAATGGAGATGGCAAAGGAACAGGAATTGGAAACGGCAAAGGTCCTAATACTGGAGGAGGATTTGGTACTGGAAAAGGAAGACAGGTAGTTGGAAATCCAGAGTTAGACAATCCTAAAAATTGGGTTGGCTTTGTAATGGTTCAATTTACTATTAATGAACAAGGAAATGTACTAGAAACAAAAGTGTTGTATCCTCACTCAAAAACCACAATAACTTTAACGAGTATAGATCAAAAATTTATTGCTAATGACTGTAAAATGAAATTTAAATTTACGCCTACAAGTTCTGGAATTACAAAAGACAGACTAGTTAAAAGAATTCAATACATCGAAAAATAATGACCAGCTACAAAGATGTTGTAGAGTTCTTATTTAAACAATACCCATCATACCAAAAAAAAGGAGTCGATGCCTACAAACCAGACTTAAGTAATATCCATGGTATTTGTAAAATTATAGGCAACCCACAAAACAAACTTAAATTCATACATGTTGCAGGGACTAACGGAAAAGGTTCTGTATGCAACTTTTTGTATAATATCTACCAAAAAGCAGGCTATAAAGTGGGATTATTTACCTCTCCTCATTTAATAGATTTTAGGGAAAGAATTGTTGTTGGAGAAAAAGAAATTTCTAAACAATATGTGCTAGGTTTTTACAAACAAAATCTAGAAATATTTAAAGATATAGAACCATCATTTTTTGAATGGTCTACTGCCCTAGCATTTTCCTATTTTGAGTATTCTAAAACAGACATAAACATAATTGAAACTGGCCTTGGTGGAAGACTAGACTCTACTAATATAATAATGCCAGAACTTTCTATTATAACAAGTATTGGTATGGATCATGCATCCATTTTAGGAAATACAATTGAAAAAATTGCCAAAGAAAAAGCAGGGATAATAAAAGATAATACCCCTACTTTATTAGGAGCAGATATGAAACATGAAAGTCTTTTTAAAGAAATTTGTACTATAAAAAATTCAAAACTTTATATAGCAGATGAAAATACTGAATTCCCAGAATCATCTCTACCAAATTATCAAATTAAAAATTGGAATACAGCTAAGAAAGCAACTGAAATTTTACAAAACAAATTTAAGATTGGGGATATAAAAAAAAACCCTCATAAATTCTTATCTATTAAAGGAAGATGGCAAATAGTTGGAAAAAATCCATTAACAATTTTAGATATTGGCCATAACGAACAAAGCATAGTAGAGTTAAAAAATCAATTAAAAAAAGAAAACTTTAATAAGCTTTTATTAATTGTTGGGTTTTCTAAAGACAAGGATATTTCTACACTTTTAAAGTTACTACCAAAAGCAGAAACATACTATTTGACAAAATCCAGTAATGACAGAGGCATAGATCCTAAAATATTGGCAACTAAATTTAATAAAGAAAATACCAGAGTATATCACAACTATAAAGAGGCATTTAAGGATGCAAAAGCAGTTGCAAAAAAAGAAGATATGGTATTAATTAGCGGGAGTGCTTTCCTTGTTGGAGATATACTGAATGAATTTTATTAGATTAATATCAGAAGAATAAAAAAATAAATATATTTGCATTCCTTAATCTAGGGCGATTAGCTCAGTTGGTTCAGAGCACCTCGTTTACACCGAGGGGGTCGGGGGTTCGAATCCCTCATCGCCCACCAAACCTCCACTGGAGGTTTTTCCTTTTATGGGCAATTAGCTCAGTTGGTTTAGAGCGCTTGCTTGACAGGCAAGAGGTCACTGGTTCGAATCCAGTATTGCCCACTACTCTGTTAAATGCCTCTTTTTAGGGGCTTTTTTCTTTGCGGATGAAATGCAATATTCTCACTTTTATTTGATTTTTAGCTACTTTGATGACACGGACAGTCAAGGACAATGTGTCCATTTTTAAATAGTGTGGACAGTATGGACAATTATTATTTTTCTTACTTTAATGGTTTGAACCATTTAAATATTTTTTATTAAGATAATTTTCATATTCTAACTCCGCTTTTTGTAAAAGTTTAGTGAAAGAATCTACTTTTTCAGTGCTGTTTTTTATTATTTCAAAAATCATTTTTGTTGTTTTTGTTTAACAAATATATAAAATAATTAAACAAAAATGCAAATGTTGTTTTAAAAGATTTTTGTCACAAAGACAACTTTTTATTACTTTAATGGTTTAAAACTTATGAAATGAAGAAACTTATAATATTTATTTTCTCAGTAGTGTTATTGGGAAGTTGCAATAAAGAGGGGTGTACAGACCCAACAGCTACTAACTATAATGCAGATGCATCAAGTGATGATGGTACTTGCACAATTGAAGGCTGTACAGACCCAAATGCAGTAAATTATAATTCTAATGCTAATGTTAGTATGGATTGCATATATGACCAAGTAGGTTCTTGGACAACAACAAGACAAGATTATGATGTTTCATATTTAACAATATATTTAGGTGATACGATTGTAGATACAAATTATATAGATGTTACACCATCAAATTCTTTAGACCCTATAGGAATTGATTTTAAAGCGAATGGAATGGTTATTGAGTACCATAGGGATGGAGAAATTGACTCTACATCTACTTGGACAACGTCTAATAATTCTATTAATATAATTGAGTATAATGGTAGCAATTTAGATTCAATAACTTTAAACATTGAAGCTGTTACTAAAGATTTCTTGAGACTTACATCATCAGATTCAGAAATTGATAATTCTGACCCTGACTATTTTATTAGTGCTTCGTATAATTTTATCTGGGAATTTTCTAGAAACTAGATTAAGGAAAAATATGGAAGAGGAAACGCTTGGTGACTCTCCATTAACTATATTAAATCCTTTTTAAAGTAAACAGAAAAAGAGCTAAAAAAGATAAAAGATTTTTAAGGGAAACAAAGAACCCTAAGTGGTTGTGTCTTTATTTTACAAAGCCTATACAAGGTGTAGATGAAATTAGAAGATTGATAGAAAGGGACTCTGAAAATAAAACAATTTACAATGCAAAAACAACGAATATTCCATTTAATGAAACTATTGAACCATTTATCTTTTTCTAACCTCCCTTTGCTTTCTTAACTAAGTCAACTTTTTCTTACTTTAAAGATAAATTGAAAACATGGAATTAATAGATACAAAACCTAAAAAGAGTAATGATAATGAGTTTAAGCCTTGGGGAATGGAAACAAATCAGTTCTGTACATTAATGCACCTTTCACAATTAACAGGTTTCATAATACCATTAGCGGGGATAATATTACCTATTTTAATGTGGGCAACAAATAAAAATCAAAATGATATGCTTGATAAACATGGAAAGAGCATAACAAATTGGTTAATTAGTTCAGTTATTTACTATGCAATATTTGTAATTTTTGCATATGTGTCAATTGCAAAAACAATTTTCAGTTTTGACAAAAATATCTCTGATGAATTATTTGTTAATTTTTTTGTGACTTATGGTTCTATATTTATTGCACTGATTTTAGTATTTGTTTTAGGAATTTGTTCTGTAATTTTTAATATTATTGGAGCGATTAGGGCGAATGATGGTATCTTATTTAAGTATCCACTAACAATTACTTTTATTAGTTAAAAACTTACAAAATTATAAAAATCATTATTAGTTTCTATTGGAACAGATTTTGCAATATTTATAATTTTGGCTAATATTTAATTTCCCCTTACACTTGGCTGATTTGCCTCCGCTTGCTTTCTTAACTAATTATTTGGTCCAATGTATTTATTATATATTTATTGTATGGAATTTTTAAAAAAACATTGGTTTAAATTTTTTGTATTTGGTTCTTTCATAGTTGGAATTGTAATTGGCTATTTTTTACAACAATCACTTATGTAATAAATATTAAAAGGAGAATGTAATATTAAAAAAACTGGTTTAATTGTTTAAATTGACTACAAATGATTAGTATATGTTTTTAAACTTGAAAAAAATTCTAAAACTTTTAAAAAACTAAAGATCTTTTAAAGTCTTAAAAATTAAGTACTTTTCAAAAAAAATCAAACATATGAAATATCTTACTCTCTTAATTGGAATAATTTTTGGCAATTATTTCTTCCCGCAAAATATTAAAGACAAAAAAATATCAATAAAATACATTCAACTGCCTAAGCAAAAAATTGACGAATCTATTTCTACTTTTTTTACTATCTACAATAACTCTTATTTAGAGAAAAACAAGCAACAGTTGTCAATTTACCAATTTAAAGTTGACTCTGCTGAGGCTCAACAGCAAATAAAAATTAAAGATTGGAAAACACTAAAGAATACTATTAAAAGAAACTATTTTGACAGCCTAAGCGTTTGGAAACAAAATATTGCTAAAGGAATAAATAGAGCTAAACCAATTGAACCAATTTACCCTGAATATCCAGAATCTTATTTTTTATTCCCTCCTGTTTTATCTAAGCCTCTAACTGAATTAATGAGCAACAAATCAATAAAAATTGCAGGTTTTAGTGAAGGAAACATTGGTATTAGAATAGAATTAGACAATATAGGATTAGATGTGCTTTCTATAAAAGGAAAGTATGCCAACCAAGGAAAATCTTATATAGTTAATGCAAAATATAAAATGCCAATAATTATAAAAACATTTATAAGTGGAGAGTTGTTGCACCAAAAACAATACCATAATAAAATAGCTAGTCATGTTGTATTTAAAGGCAAAACTGAGTACGATTATGAAATATGGAAAATGAATGTTGGAGAAAACAATAAAGATATCTGGACAAATCTTCAAAGAAAACTTTGGAATTCTGCCATAAATAATATTTCTTCTTTGCTAAATTCTGAAATTGGTTATCCTAAAAAAACAGAGAATACTGAAGTATATATTGTTAAAAAATTTCAAGATTATAATTATGAAAAATTACTGACTGCTTATAATTATGCAGAATCTGGATATGCACAAGTTGGTTTAGATAGAAATAAATATAGAGCTAAAGTCAGTCTTAAAAAAGCAATAAATATTTGGGAACAGGAAATGAAAGAAAGTGATTTAACAAATAAAAAATCAAGAATAAATGCCAAAATATCAGGGCTAATATGTGCCAATCTAGCAGATGCATGTTTTTGGATAGAAGACTTTGAAAAAAGTAATTTTTACATCAACAAAGCAATTAACCAAGGTACCTTAAAAGCTAAAACCCATTGTAAAAAACTAAAAAAAGATATTCCTAATTTCCGCGCGAGATATAACGCTTACATTCAATGATGAATTAATAACTTTTCTACTTTTTGTCGATACCCATACATTACTTTTATTGTATAAACATTAATCGAAAAACTAGAAACATCAATAGTTAGAAAACTTTGGTTAGGGTATTCTTCAAATACAACTTCACCAAGAGCATTAGTAATTGTTATTTTACTAATTAATTCTTGTGAATTTATATTAACCAAATTGTTCGAAGGGTTTGGATAGATTAAGATCTCATTTAAACTGTTACTTTCCGTACTAGAAGTAGATTGACATACAGAAACTCCATTGGTATTTAATGGTCCATTATTTTCAGACCCAAGTTCATACGCGACTATGTTTCCCAAATTATCCATTAATTTATAGCCATTTTGTTCTTGATTATTTGCTCCATTTTCATGGTAAGAAATATCAATAATTGTATTAGAGTCTACCATAAATGGCACTATTTGAGTGTTACTTCCACTGTACATAGTTAAACTATGAGAAGAAATCCCATTCAAATCAATAGATATATAGGACCCATTCCATCCATCTGCTAAGGAATCATAAGTTTCAAGAATAAACCATCCACATGGAGCATTAAGTGAGCCGCTTCCAGCTTGCTGACAGGCAGCAAGACCATAAGTATCTGCTGGACCATTTCCGTTAGAACCTGTCTCTGACACAACTATTACTCCAAGCTCATTGTAAATTTCATAGGAATTTTCGTCATCCCAGTTATCCGGAGTATATATAATATTTATTACATCTGCAGAATCTACAGGAATATCGAAATAATCTGGACCAGATCCTGTTTGTAAAGAAACTGTTTGTGTAATTGAATAATTAACTTCTATTTCTAAATAACCTCCGTTCCACCCATCGCCATAGCTGTCAAGTAATGCAATTTGAAAAATTCCACAACTACCCGCAACTGTTAATGAATTGGTAGTAAAAGTGTATGGCCCAGACCAAGAACTAACATCGTTTACTCCACATACTTCTTGTACATAAAAATCATAATCTGTGCCAGGGCTTAAAGAACTCAAAGAATAAGCATTGGAATTTAAGTTAATCATAGTTCCTGAACTTGGTGAAAAACCACTTGTTCCCCACTCTAAATTCCAAGAATTACCTGCACTTCCCACAGAAACCCAAGATAAATCTGCATTATTTGTAGAAATACCTGAAGCGTATAAACTTACAGGAGAACTACAAGAAACACAAGCTTGTATTCCATATGTACTCATTGGTCCATTGTTAACTGGTTGAATATTGGTTTGATTCACAATAATATTTCCAGATTGGTCATAAATAGTATAAGAATTTTCTTCTGGCCATTGATCTGGATAATATACAAAGTCTAGTACGTCACCAGAATCTATTGGAATAGGTTTACTTTCAGGTCCAAAACCATTTTGAATTGTAACATTAGAATCTACAATAGTTCCGTTTAAAATTATTTCTAAATATCCTCCGTTCCATCCATCACCATAGGAATCGTAAAGTTCTACTAAATAATTACCACAAGTTCCAGGGATAACCAAAGTTGTGAAAGTAAATGGTCCAGTCCATATGGAGTTACTATTTGCTCCGCACACTGCTTGAACATATAAATCATAAGTTGTATATGGGTTTAGACCAGTTAATGAATAATTGTTAATATTAAGTCCATTTATTGAATTTCCAGTTCCATTTATAGGATGAGAATTTATATGACTAGTATCCCAATGTAAATTCCATATTGTATCTGATGCAGATGAAGTCCAAGAGAGATTTGCAGAATTAGTAGTTATACTACTGGCATTTAAAGAAAAAGGGTTTAGACAAAAAACTGTACTTGGACATGTAGAATTTGAAGTATGAAGTAAGTTGTCCAAATCACTTGGTGCAGGGCCATAAATAAGTGTATCTTCAGAGGGAGACAAAATAGCAAATGTAATTTCACTATCCCAATTTCCTGAATGGAAAATAAAATCCATTGTAGCTCCAGTAAATGAATAAACTGAATCCAATGTGAAGGAAACATCACAATCAAAATCTCCAACGTGAACACCATTCATGGTTACCTCTAAAAAAGCGCCATTCCATCCATCACCATAGCTATCGTACATATGTAATTCATAATAGCACTGGGCGCTGAATGAGTTAATGCAAAAAATAATAAACCCTAGAAATAAGTTTTTAAGTTTCATCATCTAAATTTATGAAATAAATCTTATTAATAAATTCTTTATTAAAATTGAATTAGAAGTGTCCCGAAAATCAAAATATTTCCATTGATAATCTCTATCATTTGGGATGACTTGAGAATAAGAATAAATGAAATAAGAAATAATAAGAAGAGACTAATTTCTTTTACGTTCATAGACGATAATCATCTAATTTGCAAGAATACTTCTTAAATTTTTCAACTCTTGAGTTGCTTTTTCCTTACTATAAAATTTATTGGACAATTTAGTTCCACTTTTTTTATTTTTCAAAAAATAAAACGAGGTATCGCTATAGCTTCCTTTAACTATAGTCCAATAGTTTGGATTATTTTCTATACTAAATCTTGAAGCTTTTTTCTTATGAGGCTTGACAATTAACATTTCAACTTCTATTTGATTTAAATTGTTAGTATCAATAATTATGATTGAATCACTGGTTGAACTTTCCTCAATTTGATCAGTATCAAAAGATTGTTTTTTTTCTGATGGTTTATTTTTAATCAGATATATAGCAGCAAATCCTGAAATCACAATTAAGCCAATAAATAAAAAAATATTTTTTTTATTCTGTTTTGGTTGTGTTTTTTTTGAAGTATGTTTTTTTTTCTCAGGCATATTTTTCAAATATCCATTAAATATTTGAAAGAATTAATCTATCAGCTTCTTGTTTTCAACGTGGCGTTGTGTATCTCGGGTTTAACTATAATAATTAGTCTGGGACTTTATTAAAATTAAACTATATATATGAGACTTTTTTTAGATTAACGTAAATTGACTATTCCAATTAACAAAAATGAAAAAAGTAATAAAATTGTCCAACCTAAAAGAGGCTGATTTTTATTTTTATTTTTATAAAATGAAATTTGAGTATTGATATAGTGAATACCTTCTTGTTCATAATCATATATGAAATGATTAAAATTAACCATGTATGTCCAGAGATTTGTAAACAATATTGAAAAGAATAAAACAAAACCAATTAAAGCTATTAAGATACCAAAGATTTCAGATCTTATGTCGCTAATAATGTTCTCATAATTACTTATTTTATTATTCATATTTGTTTGTAACTCTTTATAAGATTTTTCTATTTCTAGTTTGCTATTGTTAGCGCTATTCAAACTATCTGAAAGTGAAATAATTTCGTTTTCGGCATCTATCATGGTATAAAATAATTTTTCTCTACTTGGATATTCAAAATAATTTATTGTTTCATTATCAATCATATCAACATAAACCATTGGAGAACCTATTTTGGGAATAACATTAACAAGTAGTCCAGTAGTAACTGATATCTGGTTTTCACCTTTAGCACCAACCCCGTAAACTCTTATAGTTCCAGGTTGATTGCCCCAAACAACTTCAATTAAAGATTCTGTATCTTTAGAAATATATTTACAACCATCAGGAAGTTCCCAATGCCAAGATTCTACCCATTTACTTTGGTCGGCTTTAAAAAACACTGTATCTCCAGGACAAATCATATTTTTTCCAGTAGGATTTTTAAAAGCAAGTTTTTGTTCTGGTTTATTATTAACATTAATAATTTTTGAAAATTGTTTGCCAGTTTCACAACTGTTTTCAGGGGTTATTTCTATCCTGTAAGAACCAGGATTTTTCCATTTATGATTGAAAACATAAGTATTGATTACACCATCATCTCTTTTATTCTTTTGGTATTTAGTAAATTCTCTAACCGTAGAATCATTGGAACTTTTAATTATTTCAACAAGATAATTTGAGGCACTAATTGTTTCTAAAAAACTAAATTTTTGAGTTTCTCCAACAAAAGGATCACCTTCAAATGAAAGGATTTGGTTTGGAAAAAGTAAACTTTTTAATTCTTCAGCTTCACTTAAGCTTAATGATAAATCTTCAATTTTTTCATCAACAATGAAAATATCATTACTATATATAGAATCTAAATTGAGCATTTCTGATTCTACAGATTTAATAGACTTTTTATTTTCTTTTATTGCCGGAATAAATGATGATATTTTACTAGTTGTAGAAGACCATTCTGGCATGGATTTATTTGTAGTGAAATTAATTCCAAAAGACATTATCAGTGCAATGATAATTGGAACAATTGACACAATTAAAATTCCTAAAAAATGAAAGGGTAAAGAATAGATGTATTTAACTATTCTAATTGAAGATTGTTTTAAAAAATCTAATAAATCAAATGAATTATTATCTTTCTTATTTAGATATGGAGCTATAAAAAAAGTAGATATTATAAAAACATATAGTGATATAAGAATTATTGGAATTGAGATTTGAGCTACAGTAACTCCAAACCCCTGAAGTATAATTTTATCAGAATAATTTTTGAAAAGTAAAACCAAACCAAAAAAGACAATGGATGAAGCAATGGAAGTTCCAACGATTTTCAGCTTTAATATTGTTGTTGATGATGAACTAGTAAAATAATTAGTTGACTCAAAAATTTGATATTGTACAAAGACTAGAGTAAATAATATTAAAATATAGTTTGCTAATTGGCTAAAATCAAATAATCTTGAAATGAAAAAGAAAAAAATTGAGAATGAAAATATTTGAACCATTACTTTGAATGAAAAAGTAATATTCTTTCTTTTAAAAACTTCTTTAAGCTTATTCGAACCGATTGAAGACAAAAATAATTTCCATAAAAATACAATTAAGTAATGCCAAACTAATTTTGCAGTAAAGAATAGAGTTGGATGAATAATATTATTCCAAATCCACAAAACAATTGCTCTAAGAATATTGAAAATATATTTTATTATGTCAACAATAGCACTAAAACCATTTACTATCCACAACAGTAAATTATAAACTACTATTAAACCACTAAAAAATGGAGTTAATCTACTAATCCATGATTTATCATTAATCCAATTGTTGGTTGTATCTTTTAAATCTATAAAACCTGATGGTTTTGAACCATTTATTTGTGATTTAAAAATTCCAAGTAATGCCAAAACTAAAATTATTGTAAGTAAAAATTCCATTTTAATATTTTTTAAATATTAGTAAATATAATTCAAAAAATATTTTCAACTAAATAATTAGTAAGAAAACAATGAATTACCGTCAATTTATCTATTATTACAGGCTGGATATATGTCTAGTAGAATCTCGTTTTGTTTTTTTATCAATGTTATTGATTAATGCTTTTTCTAGATCAATTCCTGTCTGATTTGCTAAACATATTACTACAAAAAGCACATCCGCTAACTCATCTGCTAAATCTAAATTTAGATCTGAGCTTTTTTCACTTTGCTCACCAAATTTTCTAGATATAATTCTAGCAACTTCTCCTACCTCTTCAGTTAAAATAGCCATATTAGTTAATTCATTAAAATATCTAACTCCGAAAGTTTTTATCCAATTATCTACAATTTGTTGGGCCTTATTTATTGTGATTTCTTCCATATTATTCTTTTTTCTTGCTGTCTATTGTTATTGTAACTGGGCCATTATTAACCAATGAAACTTCCATATTAGTTCCAAACTTTCCAGTTGAAATTTTTCTTTTTAAAACAGTTTCAAATTCACTTATTGTTTGATCATACATTTGCTTTGCTTTTTTGGAATCCGCTGCTTTAATATACGACGGACGATTTCCTTTTTTAACTGAAGCATGTAAAGTAAATTGGCTAATTAGTAAGATTTCTCCATCTACGTCTTCAACTGAAAAATTCAGTTTGTTTTCAGAATCGTTAAAAATCCTCATTTTAATTATTTTTTGAATCATCCAAGAAATATCTTCCGAATTATCTGAAGATTCGTATCCAGCTAGTACCACCAAACCATTCTTGATTTCCCCAGCTAATTGGTTATTTGCTTTAACAGAAGCATTTTTAACTTTTTGAACTACTACTCTCACAGATAATTATTTTTTCTATAGTTGGAATCTTTATCTTCACGAAACATTGCCAAGTAACTTTGGTGTCTAGTTTTAGAGAAATTATTTTTACTTAACTGATTTAGAACCTCACAACCTGGCTCATTAATATGCTTACAATTATGAAATTTACATTTTTGTAACATTTGCAACATTTCAGGGAAAAATCTAGACAACTCAGATTTATCAAAATCTACCAATCCAAAACCTTTAATTCCTGGTGTATCTATAATTTGTGTTTTTTCGTTAAAATCAAACATTTCAGCAAAAGTAGTGGTGTGTTTTCCTTTGTTGTGAGTTGCAGAAATTTCTCCAGTTTTCAATTGTAAATCTGGAATTATCTTGTTAATAAGGGTTGATTTCCCAGATCCGCTATTACCAGAAACTAGTACTGTTTTATTTTGAATTTTTTCTATAAATGCACTCATTGCCAAATTTTCTAGAACAGAGATTCTCATAGTTTCGTATCCAGCCTCATGGTAAGAATTTTCAAATATTTCTAGTTTTTCAATTGCTTTTTTATCATAAATCTCCACTTTATTAAATACTATTAAAAGAGGAATATTATATGCTTGAGCTGTTACTGTAAATCTATCTATAAAACCTGGGGAGGTTAAGGGATTTACAACTGTTACTAACAAAACTGCCAAATCTAAATTAGAGGCAATGATATGAGCCTCTTTGGAAAGATTAACTGATTTTCTAATGATGTAATTTTTTCTAGGATATATGTTCTTAATTACTGCTTCGTTATTTTCATTGATTAATAAATCTACCTCATCCCCTACAGAAACTGGATTGGTAGTTTTAATAGATTGATTTCTAAACTTGCCATGAATTCTTGCTTTTATAAAACTACCTGTATCTAGTTTTACATCATACCAACTACCTGTAGATCTATATACCTTACCTTTTTGCATTGCATAAATTTACAACAGAATGAATTCCAATTCATAAAATTTAGATATTTCTGTTGTTAAGCGTTATTTTAGCACCAGAATTTCACAAAATGAGCATAGAAATACAAAAATTAAGCAAATATTACCAAGAACAATTGGCTCTTGACGAAGTTAGTTTTAAAGTCAGTTCTGGAGAAATAGTTGGGTTTTTAGGTCCTAATGGAGCTGGTAAGTCTACTACCATGAAAATTATTTCTTGTTTTATTAAACCATCTTCTGGAAATGTTCTTGTAGACGGAGTGTCTATTCATAAAAATGAAATAGGAGTAAAAACCAAAATTGGTTATTTACCAGAAAATAATCCCTTGTATGAGGACATGTACGTAAGAGAATCTATTGCTTTTATAGCTCAAATTCACAAAGTAGTAGATATAAAAAATTCTGTAGCAGAGGTAATAGAAAAAGTTGGTTTATCTAAAGAAGCGCATAAAAAAATAGGACAGCTTTCTAAAGGTTACCAACAAAGAGTAGGGATTGCTCAGGCAATTGTTCATGACCCTAAAGTTTTAATTTTAGACGAACCTACAAGTGGTTTAGATCCTAACCAGTTGGAAGATATTAGAGCTTTAATTAAAGAATTAGGGAGAAATAAAACAGTTATGCTATCTACCCACATTATGCAAGAAGTAGAGTCTATTTGTGACCGTATTATAGTAATTAACAACGGAAAAATTGTCGCAGATAGAAACCTTAAAAATACAGAAACTCCAAAAAACAACATAAAAGAACAATTAGTTTTAGTAGAATTTGAAAGTAAAATAGATGCCAAACATCTAAAAAAACATTTTCCTAAAACCAAAATTGAAAAAAAGAACCAAAAATGGCTATTTCAATATAGCGGCAAAAAAGATTTAAGAAAATTAATTTCTAAATATGCTCAAGAAAACGAAATACTAATTTTAGAAATAAAAAAACACTCTGACTCTCTAGAAGATTTGTTTAAAAAACTAACTAAATAGCTTTATTTAAAAATAGATTTTTTACATTTGTTTTGTAAACCTAGTGGAATGATTTGAATACTTGCAACCACAAAAAAAGCTAAAATGAACTTTGAGGTTCGATCTTCCTAAAACCTACTAAAACTATGGCATATTTATTTACTTCTGAATCTGTTTCCGAAGGACATCCAGACAAAGTAGCAGACCAGATATCAGATGCTCTTATTGATAATTTCTTAGCATTTGATTCTTCATCAAAGGTTGCTTGCGAGACACTTGTTACTACTGGACAAGTTGTTTTAGCTGGTGAGGTAAAGTCCAAAGCATACTTAGATGTTCAGAAAATAGCTAGAGACGTAATTAATAAAATTGGCTACACCAAAAGCGAGTATATGTTTGATGGAAATTCCTGTGGAGTATTTTCTGCAATTCACGAGCAATCTCAAGATATAAATCAAGGTGTAGAAAGAGCTAATGAAGAAGACCAAGGTGCCGGAGACCAAGGAATGATGTTTGGTTATGCAACTAATGAGACAGAAAACTTTATGCCCTTGCCTTTAGAAATTTCTCATTTACTTTTAAGAGAGTTGGCTGCTTTAAGAAAAGAAGGTAAAGAAATGACCTATTTGAGACCAGATTCTAAATCTCAGGTTACCATTGAATACGACGATCAAAACAATCCAATAAAAATAGATGCTATAGTAGTTTCTACCCAACACGATGATTTTGATTCAGATTTAAATATGTTAAAAAAAATAAAAGAAGATGTTATAAATATCTTAGTTCCAAGAGTCAAAAACTTACTTCCCTCAAATATTCAAAACCTTTTTAATGAAAATATAAATTACCATGTAAATCCAACTGGAATTTTTGTCATTGGAGGACCGCACGGAGATACTGGACTTACAGGAAGAAAAATAATTGTCGATACTTATGGTGGAAAAGGCGCACATGGAGGTGGAGCTTTTTCAGGAAAAGACCCAAGTAAAGTAGACCGATCTGCAGCCTATGCAACTAGACACATTGCAAAAAATTTAGTTGCTGCAGGAATAGTGGAAGAGGTTTTGGTACAAGTTGCTTATGCAATTGGTGTTGCTGAACCTGTAGGTCTTTACGTAAATACTTACGGAACAAGTAAAGTGAATTTGAACGATGGGCAAATTGCTGAAAAATTAAATGAGATTTTTGATATGCGTCCATATGCTATTGAACAAAGATTTAAATTAAGAAGTCCTATTTATTCTGAAACTGCCGCCTACGGACATATGGGAAGGAATCCTGAAAAAATTAAAAAAGAATTTACTGCTGCTGATGGCAGTAAAATTAATGTTGAGGTTGAACTTTTTCCTTGGGAAAAATTAGACTACTTAGAAATAATTAAATCTAGTTTCGGTCACTAGAATTTATTTTATTTCTTTTTGAAAACAACTCTTATTGGAACTCCTTTCAAGTTGAAAACCTTTCTTAGTTGGTTTTCTAAAAATCTCTTATAAGGATCCTTCACATACTGAGGTAAATTACAAAAAAATGCAAATACAGGGGAATGAGTAGGGAGCTGTGTTACATATTTGATTTTAACATATTTTCCTTTCAAAGCTGGAGGTGGGGTTTTTTCAATTGCTGCCAACATTACTTCATTTAGTTTAGAGGTTGGAATCTTTTGCATTCTGTTATTAAATACTTCCATTGCCACTTCCAGTGCTTTATGAATTCTTTGTTTATTTAGTGCCGAAATAAATAATATTGGTATATCCGTAAATGGCGCTATTTTAGACAATGTTTTTTCCTCATAATCTTTTAAAGTAGAAGTATCTTTTTCTATAGAGTCCCATTTATTAATTAGTAATACTACTCCCTTTTTGTTTCTTTCAATAACAGAAAAAATACTAAGATCTTGTTTTTGAACTCCCTCATTGGCATCTATCATAAATAAACAAACATCACAGTCTTCAATTGCTCTTATTGCTCGCATCACTGAATAAAATTCAATGTCTTCATGAACCTTACTTTTTTTACGAATTCCAGCAGTATCTACTAATGTTAGGTCAAAACCATAAGAATTAAAGTGAGTATCAACAGCATCTCTAGTGGTTCCTGAAATATCAGTAACAATATTTCTATCTTCTCCTAAAAGTGCATTGGTCAAAGAAGATTTACCAACATTGGGTTTGCCAACAATAGCAATTCTAGGAATTTCATTTTTTGGGGATTCTTTGTCGTTGTACAATTGTTCTGCCAAATGGTCAAGCATATCGCCTGTGCCAGAACCATTAATAGCACTAATTCCAAAAACGTGTTCCAATCCAAATTGATAAAATTCATAAGTACTACTGATTCTTTCGTGATTATCTACCTTATTGGCAACTACGATAATTGGTTTTTCAGAACTTCTTAAAATTTTAGCAACCGACTCATCTAAATCAGTTATTCCAGTTTCTACATCTACCACAAAAATAATAACAGTTGCTTCATCAATTGCTATTTTTACTTGTCTTCTAATTTCTCCTTCAAAAATATCGTCCGATCCGGATACATATCCTCCAGTATCAATTACCGAAAACTGTTTTCCATTCCATTCAGATTTTCCGTAGTGACGATCTCTAGTAACCCCACTAACTTCTTTAACAATTGCTCTTCTACCTCCAATTAATTTGTTGAATAAAGTTGATTTTCCAACATTTGGTCTTCCTACTATTGCCACTATATTACTCAATACCCGTATTTTTTTAGTTTTCCTTCTTTATCTCTCCAATCTTTATCCACTTTAACATATAGCTCCAAATATACCTTTTTAGATATGAAAGCCTCTATATCTAGTCTAGCATCTGTTCCAAGCTTTTTTATTTTCTTTCCTTGGTGTCCAATTACAATAGATTTCTGACTAGTTCTAGAAACCATAATATTTGCTCTAATTCTAACTATTTTTTCCTCATCTTTGTATTCCTCCACAACTACTTCACAAGAATATGGCACTTCTTTTTGATAAATTTTAAGAATTTTCTCTCTTATAATTTCAGACACAAAGAAACGCATACTTTTATTGGTTAACTGGTCTTTGTCAAAATATGGTGGATTTTCTGGCAACCATTCTAAAATTTTTGGTAAAATAAATTGAATACTCATTTGGTGAAGAGCTGAGATTGGTAAAATTTGTGCTTCAGGCAATTTACTCTTCCATAAATTGACAATTTTTTCTAAAGACTTCTGATTAGAAAGATCAATTTTATTTAAAAGTAGAAGCGTCGGAACTTTTAAATTATTCATTTGCACTAATCTTTCTTCCAATTTATTAGGATCTTCATAAATGTCAGTTACCATTAAAATAACATCTGCATCTTTTAAGGCTTCTGACACGAAATTCATCATGTTTTGATGCAATCTGTAAATGGGATTAATAATTCCTGGTGTGTCAGAAAAAACTATTTGATAATCCTCTTTATTCACCATTCCCATTATGCGGTGGCGAGTTGTTTGCATTTTAGTAGTAATTATAGATAGCTTTTCCCCTACTAATTGATTCATTAGGGTTGATTTCCCAACATTTGGACTGCCAATAATATTTACAAAACCAGATTTATGTGACATTTTACAGAGATTATTTTGCAATAATAGAAACAAAAATTAACTTTGTCATGCGGGGTGGAGCAGTTGGTAGCTCGTTGGGCTCATAACCCAAAGGTCGTAAGTTCGAGTCTTACCCCCGCAACTACATCTAAAAAGGCGCTTTACTTAAAGCGTCTTTTTTATTTAAATTATTTTAAAAATTATCTATAGCCAGGAAAATTTTTAATAATTCTTAGGGCTGAAGCTGGAGCTTTATTTTCAACACCCATAATAAAGCAGTCTGAGAATCCTGATTCTCTAATAATTGCATTCATTTTTTTGATATCGGATAAAGACTTATATCTTCCTATCATATAAAGGTCATACTCTAATCTTTTATCTTTTATAATATGGAAATCATCTCCGTAGTTTGTATTTATAAATTCTAATGTTTCATCGTTCATTTTATATCTAAACGCCCCAACTTGAATTGTTAAATAGTGGCCTCTTTTTCTAGCTTCAGATTTACTAATGGACTCAATTCCTTGATTATCCAAAGCTATAAGCGAATTCATAATCATTTGATTGGTATTGTCAGTTTTAGATGTTTTTGTGTTGTTGGTAACATTAGCAACTATTTTCTTTTTCATTCCCTCTTCATAAATATTTATTTCCATAAAATCAAATTCAGTACCTACTGGCATATTTTCAAGTTTATAAAAATACTCTCCCGAAGTTGGAATATGACTGAAAGCAAATCCATCAGCTGTTTTCTCAGCAGTTGAAAGCACATTACCATCTTCATCTACAATTACTAAATTTGCCAAATTAGCTTCATCCGTACTTAACTTTTTAAAATTAAAGACATAGTCTTCTTGTTCAATATCTGCTTGAATCTTCTTCTGTATTCCACCCTCAATTATATCAAGTTCCACAAAGTCAAACTCCGTTCCTTCTGGCATGTTTTCTAACTTATAGGAGTATTCTCCAGATGTTGGTATATAATCAAAGGCAAATCCTTCATCTGTTTTTTCTGCAGTAGATAAAACATTTCCTTCTGAATCAATAATTACTAGCTTAACCATATCTGCTTCATCAGTAGACAACTTTTTTAAATTAAACTCATAATTGTTATTCTCATCTTCAAAAACTAGAGCTAAATCTGAAAAATCTTCGCTTTCAAAATGAGGAGTATACTTGTATAAACCGTTTATATTATGATATATGGTTCTAATAGTTTGTTCTTGATCATCTAGGTCATAAGCTACTTGAAAAGTATCTTCATTCATTGTCGAATCGCCATTTACCATACTGTAGTGGTATTCGTGATCGTCAGGAATATGAGTAAACACAAAGACACCATCTTTTTGGACACCTACGGCAAGTACTTGATTTTCTTCATTTATGATTAATAATTTTGGCTCTTCATTAGCACTTGGATTTATTCGATTAAACATGTAAATTTTTGAGCCACTTACTAAATGGGCTAATAGCATTTTTCTTTGTTCATTTTCCATAAAATTAACTTCTATGTATTCTTCCGAAATACCTTCTGGCATATTGTCCATTTTAAAGTAGAACTCGCCTGATGGAGGAATGTAATTAAAAATAAACCCATCCTCTGTTTTACTAGCCTGATAGACTTCGTTTCCATTTCCGTCAACTAAATATAACTTTATCGATTCTATTTGTGTTTGAGTCAACTTATCAAAACTAAAAATAAGAGAATCATGTAATAACACTGTGTCAGGTGTATTCGCTGCTCTTAAAGCAAGTAAAGGAGCCCAATATTCCAAAGGGCAACCACTATATTTCCTAGGTCCATATACTTCGGGACAAGTGTCTTTTTTATTAACAATACCATCTAAGTCATTATCTACAAATTGTTTAGTAGGATGTAGGGGAAATCTATAGCCTACGGTAAACTCTGTATTATTTCCAGCAATATCGGCATCAGCAACAAATAATTGATGACTGTATAAAAAGTAAAACTTTTTATACTGCAGTCCTCCAATTAATGAGATAGCATTTGGTGAAAAATCATTATTCATTCTGTATGTAGCTCCTAATGTATATATATTCTTATAGTTTGTAACTACTGAAAAATTATAATAATTTTCTTTTCTCTGTGTAAATCTTCTGGCAACAAATAATGGTTCTATATGCAATAGGCTGTCAATGGTAAAATCATATTGTGCAATAAAATTCACTTCTCGAGCTAATTTATTTTCGTATACGTTATTTGAAGATTCGTTGGATAAATTACTCTCTAAAATATTTTTAATAGAAATTCCTGTCTTAAATCTTTTAAGAAAATATTTAACACCCAATGCTCCATCTATAGCAGTTCCCGAGTTATTCCCCATTATTAATGAAGGGTCTCCTAAGTCTAAGACTTCTACATTAGAAAAATCTTGGACAGTTTGATTAAAAATTAAACCTCCACCAAAAGTAAAGTGCGCCCATTGAGAAAAATGATAATCATGAGAATAATTAATTTCTGAAAAAATTTGTTGAAAAGAAGGAGTTTCTGAAGAGTAAAGACTTCCAGAAATATTACTGGAAGAATTTAATATGAAGTAACCACTTGCTGAAAATACTTGAGGTCTTTCTTTCAACTGTGAAAATTGATTTCTATAGCTCATATAAAACGGATTAAAGTTTTTTGCACCAGTAAAGGCAGGATTTATTAAATACTCTTGAATAAAATAATTATTTCTATGCAAAACATTTTGGGAGAAAGAGTTGGTATTTAAAATAATTAGAAGAAAAATACTACCTAAAAATTGATATATTTTAAACTTAAACATTTAATAAACAATAATTATAGAACCTGTTTTGGTGTTGTTTAAATTAGGGTTGTCGGAATCTAAAATAATTTGAAAATAATAATCTGCAGAAATTATAAGTTCTCCATTTAAGTATGTGGCATTCCAAGGTTGATAATCTCCATCTGCGTTGTTATGTTGAAAAATCACTTGCCCTTGAATATCAAAAACTAATATAGTAGCAGTTGGGAAATTATTTATTCCTCTTATGTCCCAAGTATCGTTGTAGCCATCATTATTAGGTGTAATTGCAGATGGTATAAATATTTCGAAGCTATTTTCTATTATTATGGTTGCTGTATCTCTACATGTTAAACTATCGTAAACTGTTATGAAATAATTTCCTGGATTTAAGTAAAATAAGTGTAAATCATCATCCATATCACCAAGTCCATCAATATCCCAATCATATAAATATGGCTCTTGGCAAGGTCCAGGCTGCTCAAATTCTGCAATACCACAATCTTTCCAAGGGTTTCCACCTGTAACTGTTACCATTATATTGGCATCATTACCATAAATTACTGGTGATACTGTATAGTTAATCACTGGATTCTCCAGGATTTCAATAGACATAGAATCTATATTCTCACACCTGTTAGAATCAGTTCCAGTCACAATATAATTTCCAGAAATTTCTGGGGAAAATAATTCTCCATTAAAGAATCCATAATTCCATTCATAGGCTTCTGCTCCAGAACCATAAAGTTGAATCTCATCTCCTCTACAAACTACTGTGTCTACCGGTGCGACAACTATTGGGAGACTATTTACTATCATATTTAATGTATCGTATCTAAAGCATCCATTAGAATCAGAAACAGTTAGTATAAATTTATTGGAACTATCAGGAACGAAAAATAGACTATTTATTACCCCTTGAGACCATAATGGATTAGGACCAACTCCATTTAAAGAAATAGAATCTCCAAAACATAATTCTATGTCAGAACCAGCATCAATCGGGATGACAATCACTTCTACGTTAATAGTATCCGTATTAAAACATGAATTTGAATCTACAGTAGAAACAATATATTCTAAAGAAGAATCAGGCGAAAATAACACTCCATTAATTACTCCATTATTCCAAGTATAAGATGTATTGTTACCAGATGCATTAAGAGAAATTGTATCTAAGTAACATATTGATGTATCATAACCAGCAAAAACTGTAGGTAAGCTATTTACATTTATTTGAACAGAATCTATATTTTCACAACCATTGGTATCAGTAATATTTACTGTGAATATCTGAGAAGAATCTGGAACAAAAGAAGTATTATTATTAATCCCACCTGACCACAGATGTAATATACCCCCAGATGCATTAAGAGTTATAGAGTCTCCTAAACAAATTGGAGATACTGAATCAATGTTAACATCTGGAAGATTATTTATAGAAATTATCAAAGAATCATTATTAATACACCCATTACTATCTTCACCTATTAAATAGAAACTAGTTGTTTGTAATGGAGCAACATAAACACTATCATTAAGGGAAATTGTAGAATTTGACCAATTGTAAATATTGGCACCAGATGCAATTAATTGTACAGAGTCATATATACATATTTCTTTATTAGAACCTGCATCTACATTTGGCAAGTTTAATACTGTAATAGTCATAGAATCGTTAGTAATACAACTATATGAGTTGGTCAATTGTACTACGTAAACACTTGAAGAATCTACAATAAATGGTTGGCCATTAATAACTCCATTATTCCAGTTAAGAATTCCATTTCCAATTGCATTTAGAGTGATAGATTCTCCGAAGCAAATTGAAGTATCAAGTCCTGCTGAAACTGGAGATGTATTGTATATATTTAAGTTTAAATACACAATACTATCACAACCAGCAATTGTAGAAAGTGTATCTACATAAGTTCCTGATGAATTGTATGTATTTCCATTCCATAAATAATAATCACATGAGGTTTGAACATCAAAAGTAGTAATGCTATTATTTATAGTTATTTCATTTAAAATTATACTATCACATCCGAAAATTGTTGAAAGCGTATCTACATAAATTCCACTTGTCGTATATACATTTCCATTCCATACAGCACTGTCACATGCCACTAAGCTATCCGTGGTCTGAATAGAATAATTAATCATCATATCCATTGTTACGATGCTATCACAACCTAAAGCAGTTT
>Ga0315315_10000345_pt1 | contig 37882 bp, 30 predicted proteins | sample M140m3416metaG_FD_203699 | JGI IMG/M metagenome (GOLD analysis project Ga0315315, IMG submission 203699) | Ammonia-oxidizing marine archaeal communities from Monterey Bay, California, United States - M1 40m 3416 | ecosystem: Environmental > Aquatic > Marine > Intertidal zone | place: USA...
GATCTTGGCCTTGAGCCCCGCCACCAGCGTATCGACCGAATCCAGCTGCATACGGCAGGCGAATTCAGCCTTCTCAGACTGACTGTAGAGGTAGAAGCGCTCTTGCTCATAGGACCGGAAAGACTCTGCGTCTGTCGATGCCTGGGCCCCGGAAAGAGCCACCAATAGAAAAGCTAAAACCACGCACACACCCGCTGAAGACCTAAACTATAACCAGATGCGCAGACATATCCGCACATCAACTCAATGAGGCCACCCAGAAGGCATGTGCTGCCGCAGCTTCAATCAGCTGAGGTGGCAGATAGATGGGCTGTAGAGGGTCACCAGCTGCGGGCATGGAATCAGAATCCACGCCGCCTGAGCTGCTCCTCATACAGTGAGCTTGGCCAGAGGTCATCACCCTCATCGAGTCCCTCGACCCAGTCCTCAGGCGCTGTTCCCTGCGAGTCATAGAAGTCCAAGACCTCGGTTCGAACGTCGAGATCCTCAGTGCCGATGACGTAGCCAAGACCGTACTGGAGGCTCTCGAGCGAGCCTGAGCCCTGAGTGTTCCAGAAGACACACTGAGTGGCGGAGTGACCAGCCCCTGACGACCAAGTGAGTCGGTTCTTTGCTGCCCAGCCGTCATGAGCCACGCTCTGATCAACGAGGTTGGCCATGGCCAAGGCATGGTGGTACTCGCTCGCGCCCATCGGTGCCCACCAGCCAGAGTCATCTGACCACGCCTCACCGTCCTCAGAGAGCGTCCTCAGGAAGACACAGCCCGTGGTACCAAAGTCCCAGTTTTGGATGAAATTATGCCGCCCTGCTCGGCCCACAGAGTCGCGAATCAGCACCTCGTCGGACTGCATGATCTCGAACAGATAGCCGTTGCCGCCGCCGCCTCGGTTCTGTGCGTGCTCCATGGTTGAGTCGGCCACAGTGACGCGGCGAGACCGCGAGATCAGCAGACCGCCAGACTGAAGATGGTGTGTGCCGTCTCCGCTCAGCCCCTCCCAGCTCTCGAGACCCGACACCCAGCAGTCCTCTGCATACTGAAACCCGAGTGCATGGCTACGATCGTTACTCCAGGCTGCTGACCAGTCGACAGCGGTCGACACCGACAAGTCGGCAATGCCGCACTCTGTGATGGCGCCCGCTTCGGTTCGGACATCAGCCTGGTCACGCATGAGGAGGCGATACCGAGCCGGAACATCGACGGTGATTCTGTGAGGAGTAGAGGACCGATCGACCGACACGACTGTGCGCTTAAAGATGGTTCGCCGGTCTCCGGCTGAGAACGTCCACAGTCCGTCCATCTCGTGATCAGAGATGAACTCATCGGTGATGACCATGCCGATGCCCACCCGATCTCCAGGCGCAATGTCAGCCGCATCCGCGACTGAGACGACCGTCTCACCGACCTCGAGGTCCTCCGACAACAACAGGCTCGGGCCTGCGATCAGGCTGCCGCTGAACTGAAGATGATTGGTGTCGCTCATGGCACTGTGGCGCGTAAACGACACCCGCGTGGCCTCTGGGCCATCACCCTTGATCACAGTACCGCTCTGACTCACGGTGAGCAGGCCGTCCACCCGATATGTCCCTGCAGGCAGGTGCACCACACCGCCACCCAGCGCACCGACAGCATCAATCGCTGCCTGAAAGGCTGCTGTGCTGTCGGTGACACCAGAGTCATCGGCACCGTAGTCCAGCACCGACTCCGCGCCCGCTGTACTCACCACCGGGAGCAGCGCCTCACCAGCCCGATACCCGGCGTACGAGAAATCAGCGAGGCTCGCGATGCGACCGTCGCCACCAAAGGGGACACCAAAGCCCGGCGTCCAGTCATCTGGGAATAGCGCACTGCGCCAACCCGGCGGCTCGGGACTGCCTCCGCTGTCGCCAGAATCGGCATCGGCATCGGCATCGGCGTCAGCGTCAGTATCGGCATCGGCGTCAGCATCGGCATCGGCGTCAGCGTCGGTGTCCGCATCTGAATCTGCATCTGCATCTGCATCCTCGCTCAAGGCCGTGTCCGCTGACGCGTCCTCCGAACGCTTGTCGGCGCTGCTACAGCCGGCCAACAAGACAGATGTCAGCAGAGAGAGACAGAGTCTATTCATCATGGTGAGCTCCATGGAGGAACCTCAGAGCAAAATACAAGGACGTAGCTCTGACCGAGGTGACTCCGCAGGCGACAGCGTACATCAGACTCACCGACCCTGTTCTGTCTCTCCTGGGAATTCAACGACGGTGTGCCGCTGCTGGGGGCGGTGAAACTTACTGGTCACCTGACCCTTGAATGAGAGAGATTCGCACCACAAACAGCGACGAAGAGGACTTCACTATGCTCATTTTTACTCTCCTGATGACACTGACCGGCGCAGCATTCGCCGACGGTGCCTGTTGTTCCGATGGATTCTGTAGCGAGGAGGCAGAGGATGTCTGCAATGGCTCAGGCGGCTCTTACTGGGGCGACCTGTCCACCTGCGGAGACCCGGTTGTCGACTGCTCAGGCACCGCACCCGGCGCATGCTGCATCGACGACACCTGCGAAGAGATGATCGAGGAGTTCTGCATTGATGCTGGCGGCACATGGTCTGGCGCCTTCACCAGCTGCGGCTCGGCAGACATAGAGTGCTCACCAGTCGTCGAGATCGCCGGTGCATGCTGCGTTGATGACACCTGCGAGATGCTGATCGAGGAGCACTGCGCTGATGCTGGCGGCACATGGTCTGGCCCTGGCGTGCCATGCGACGACACCAAGGTCGACTGTGAGACTGACACCGATCCCGATCTCGACACCGAGGGTGCATGCTGCATCGACGATACCTGTGTCGAGATGATCGAAGAGTTCTGCATCGATGAAGATGGCACATGGTTCGGGCCTGGTGTGAGCTGCTCAGATGTGCTCGCCGAGTGCGAAGCTGAGCCTGACCCAGAGGGCGCATGCTGCATCGACGACACCTGCGATGAGATCACCGAGATGGAGTGCGTCTCACACCACGGGACCTGGTTTGGACCTGGAACAGCATGCTCAGATGTGGGTGCAGAGTGCGAGACTGACCCGAAGGAAGGCGCGTGCTGTGTCGATGACAGCTGTATCGAGTTGCTCGAGGAAGAGTGCGTGGATGCCGCTGGAATATGGTTTGGATTCGGAACCGACTGTGATGACTACGCTGCAGAGTGCGAGCCAGAGCCAGAGCCAGAGGGCGCATGCTGCATCGACGATAGCTGTGTCGAGGTCGACATCTACGCGTGTCATGCCGAAGCCGGTGTCTGGTACGGCCCAGGCTCCACATGCGCTGACCTTGTCGATGAGTGTGGCGGAGACACCACCGGCCTGGACGATCACGAGATCGCAGACCCGGTAGAGCCAGCACCAGTCGGCTGCTCAGCGACTGCGGACCAAAGCGGCTCATCCTGGCCCCTCCTCATGCTGACCATCATGGCCCTGGTCATGACCCGAAGTCGGGAGGACGCTGTCAGCTGACCCACACGACCAAACTAAAGCCTGCCCCCTCTCCAGTTTATTCTGGGCAGGGGGCAGTGCTGTGTGGCACATGAAACACAGTAGACAGCACAGATGGCACCCCCTACTCTTGTGCACATGAGACACCTCACCATCCTGCTCGCGCTCACGGCTGGCTGTACAAAGACCACCGAGACTGACGTCGAGAATGAAGAAACGGAGGAGACCAGAGAGCAAGAACCCTTTGCTGAGGTCCGCGCGCAGGGCGTGGATAGGTACATGGGCGTGTTCACACCCACCGAGACATTCGACGACGGAACGGGCGGTACTGCACATGTCTTTCCCGCAGCAGAGGGTGGCCCCATGTGCATGTACGGCGGGGACTTTCACACCATGACCCGCAGCCAGGACGACGAGAACCTCGTGGTCTTCCTGCAGGGCGGCGGGCTCTGTTACTCCGAGCTGTGCCTGGCGATTGGCTCTGGTGGAACACAATTCCCCAACATCGACATCCTCAGCTCCGACCCCATCATCAACCCCGTCTCCACCTGGAACCAAGTCTATGTGCCCTACTGTGACGGCTCACTCTTTGGCGGCGATGTCGACGTGGATGATGACGGAGACGGCACCACCGATCGATATCAGCACGGACTGATGAACATCAGCGCCGCGCTGGATGTGGCGAGCACAGCATTCCCGAGTCCTGAGCGTGTCTTTCTCGCAGGCAGCAGCGGCGGCGGCTACGGCACCATCATCGCCACCATGCTCGCCCGCTGGACCTGGCCCGACGCCGAGGTCCTGGTCTTTAACGACGCGGGCGTTGGCGTGGCCATCGACGACGAGCCCGAGTTCATCCGCCAGATCATCGACGAGTTTGATGCAGCGTCCATCATTCCAGCGAGCCAGACTGACCTGCTAGATGGTGGTCACCTCGCGCCGCTCATCGGCTGGCAGCTCTCTGAAGACCCAATGCTGAGCGTGAGCGCCTACTCCTCAGCCAGAGACTATGTGATCTCGCAGATGTACCTCAAGGTCAACGGTGAGCGCTTCGAGAACGCCCTACGGCAGCAGCTCGGCCAGCTCCAGCAAGACTGGCCTGGACGGTTCCAGTACTTCATCTCTGCGGGCAGCCAGCACACCACACTGCTGGGCGATCCCAGCGGCTTCTTAGACCCTGACTCTCCATACGCTGAGGTGGTCGAGGGACTGCTGGGCGGCATGACCACCACAGCCATCGGCGATGTCACCATCACCGACTGGGTGGACGACTTTGTGTACCAGCCAGAGGCCTGGACATCTCACTCTGACTGAGCTGAGCCCAGCAGCTCAGCCCGTCGCCTCGTCTTCAACATCTTCAACGTCACCCTCGTCGAGAAGTCCGCTGAAGGTCAAGAGCTCTGATGGGTGGACCCAGTCTGGCATGCCAGCCTTCCAGACCAAGTGGTCGGCATCCGGGTTGGCATTCACCCGGTCAGCAATTTCTGAAAGCATGAGAACCTCTTTGATCCCACGATCCATGCAGTAGCGCATCTCGGGCTGAATCACTGAGTTCCTATGCGAAGAAGCAGAAAATGATGATGGAGCCGTGACCGCTGTCGATCCCTGAATCAACGCGAAGCGATCCTCCGCAGAGAGCATTGGTGCCTGTGAAACGGCCTGGTCAATCAGAACCCGGAGTAGGGATGCAAAAACCTCAAAGACCAGTCCGGTGATCACGAGCCCACCGGCAACGACTAAGCCACCAAAGAAGCCTCCTGCACCGACCTCAGAGGCCGCAATCATCCCTCCAACTGCAGCCACGACTGCAAAGCCCCAGCAGATACTCTTCAGGGTCTCCCACCAACTTGCGACTCTGTAGACCGGCTGGTAGCGATCACGATAAAACAGATACGTAGCACTCTTTGTGGACATCCATCCCTCCTTGAGACTGAAGCGGAAGCGCCAGAAGGCTACCAAAAATTATGAGCCAGAGGTAAACCGGGTCACAATACAACCCGAGGCCAACATGACTGACCCTGTGCTCAGCACCATTCCCTTGGGACTTCACTGGCCCACACTCGACCCCTTCTTGTTCTGCGCTCATCACCGCGACGCATTTCCCGCCGGTAACGACAACCAAGGAGTACAGGCATCTGAATTACAAGGCCGCAACATCGGCAGCGACTTTGTACTCAAGGACGGCTGGCGGATGTACCACGGCCGTGAGGTGCCAGGCTTTCCTCAGCACCCTCACCGCGGCTTCGAGACGGTCACCATCGCTCGAGAAGGGTTCATCGATCACGCAGACTCGCTCGGTGCCCAGTCCCGCTTTGGCCACGGTGATGTTCAGTGGATGACGGCAGGCAAGGGCGTGGTCCATGCAGAGATGTTTCCGCTGGTCAACGCCAATCAAGGCAACCCCACCGAGCTGTTTCAGATCTGGCTCAATCTCCCTGCAGCATCAAAGATGGTGGACCCCTACTTCACCATGATCTGGAACGAAGATGTCCCCCGAGTCCAGCACTCAGACGAGGCGGGCAGACAGACAGAAGTAGCCGTCATCGCCGGCACGCTGAGTGGAGCCACCGGGGCCACCACACCGCCCGACTCTTGGGCTGCTGAGCCCAGCCATGGTGTCAACATCTGGACCATCGTGATGCAGCCGGGGGCGACATGGACACTGCCGGCCTCAGGGGCCGATGTCAGCCGAGTGCTCTACGCCTACAAGACCGCTGGCCTCACAGTGGCAAATCACACACTCGATGGACCGCTGGGCGTACAGCTCAAGTCAGACCAAGCCGTCACGCTCACCAACAAGACCGGACCCACAGAGCTGCTCTTGCTCGAGGGCCGACCCCAAGGTGAGCCCGTCGCACAGCACGGACCGTTCGTCATGAACACGCGGACTGAGCTTCAGCAGGCCTTCGACGACTACAGACGCACAGGCTTTGGCGGCTGGCCGTGGGACCGAGATGATCCGGTCTTGACCCGCTCGACAACCCGCTTTGCACGTCACGCCGACGGCCGGATCGAGAAGCCCGGAGAGCCGACATAGACCCGCACTACTCGAGCACGTTGGACTCTGTCTGAGGAAGGTCTGAGCAAGCATCAGCGACGTCAGTGGCCCAGGGGGTCTCGACCGTATCGATTGAGGTATCACACGGTCCCATCACGTCACCCATGAGAGAGATGAGGCCGCCCAGGTCTTCATTGTCGACTGTCTGCTCGACCTCCTCGACTGTCCACGGCGACGGATAGGCCACTGCAGCAAAGACGCACATCTCCCCTTCGGCGGTGCCGTCGTTGATGAGCGTGCGGTCGGTGTCATTACGAAAGTGACACGCCCAGTGAACCCCATCACCTGCAGCGAGCGAGAAGGTGTCGGGCTCAAAGTGAAGTATCGGTGGCTGCTCCCATGTCTTGTTCACAAAGAAGGGCTCGGCCTCTACAGCCCCTGTTGAGCCGCTGTAGTGATTCATGGTCGCGCACTCACCCCACTCGTGGTTGTGGGAGCTCACCAGAGCAATCTCGACATCTCGCTCGACAACACAGGTACGGCTGAGCACCTGCTCAGTTCCCGGAGCCAGCTCGATGTCTGGAATGTCATCAAAGATGAGGCCAGCCACCGCTGTCACCTCCTCAGCCTCTATGGTCTCGATGTTCAAGATGGCCGAGATCTCAATGTCTTTCCCCGTGGGGTTCACATAGTGATGGCTGAAGACCAAGAGCAGCGGAGCGGTCATCGGAGCGGCCACACCCTCAGGTAGGGTGATCCTCTGGTTGTCTCGCTGGCTCGGAAAGATTGTGTATGCCAGCTCCATCGTGTCGAGCTCATCGCAGGGGTACTGACCAACCGGTGCACCGAGTGCGGTCTCAGAGGTTCCAGCCCCGACAAATGCATCGAGGAATGAGAACTCCCCGATGTGGACATTCATGTGGTGTGTCCCCTCAGTGACCAGACTCTCGAGGCTGTTGACCCAGTACAGACGCTCGTCAGCCTTTGGGTTCAGTCGCAGCACAGTGCAGACTTCCTTCTCCGTGAAGGCGGGAACAGTCGAGGTGGGTGTCACGAGCTGATACCCGCTCTCCGGCACGGGAAGCGACAAAGACTCAGCGCTGTCGTCTGCGGCAGCGGAGGCCTCTGGCTTGCCGGAGGTACATGACATCAAGAGCAGAGATAGCCACACAGTGCGCTCCAAGTTTGGTAAGTCCAGGGTAGCACACGGCCACTGAGCACTCAGCCTAGACCTGAGCCAGCTCCCAGACCTCGACCTTCTCCCGTGTTCGTCGCCGACGGCCATCCTTCCCTGGAGCGGGCTTGACCTTCCGCTGGAGCTTCTGAACAAGCCTAAAGCGACCCCGCTCGAGCTCACTGAGGATGGGGTGCGGCACGTCCGGCTGGAGGAGCTGAATCACATTCGAGAAGATCAGCACGACGCGGCCATCAGGCTGCAGTCGCTGTGATGCCTGCGAGAAGAAGCGCTCAAAGAGGCCGTCTTGAAAGTTGAGTGCCTGATCGAGGAGATCATCGACCTCACCGCGAATCCACGGCGGGTTGAAGACCACCAACTCTGCGGCCTGTGTACCCTCTCCCATCAGATCGGCATGTACCAGTGAGATCGGGGGCGGGTCAGTGATCCGAAGCAACTCTCTGCGAAGACTCTCGACAGCGTTCGGGTTGCTGTCCGTTGCCATGACCTCTTGAAAGCCAGCCTTTGCGAGCATCAAGGCCAGGACACCACAGCCTGTTCCGACATCGATCGCCTGAGCCCTCGGCCCTGTGTACTGACTCAGCCAGGTCCCAAAGAGCTCTAAGTGCGAAGTCCGCGTGGGTGCGTAGGTCCCGTAGAAGGGGTGAACCCGATGTCCGATAACAGCGAGGCGTGTGCCCTCTTCGTACCGCAGCCACGCACCGTGGAGTTCTTGTACCGCTGGAAATGGCAGACTGAAGCGCTCGAGCTCTGGATACAGCTCAGCCAGAAAGCCAATGGGTTGAGCATCTGCGAGCGCCAAGCGATGCTGCGCAATGGGTGCAAGCAGTCGATCTGCAGCCTCACGATAGCGACGCTTGAATGCGAGCCTCGTGGCGAAGGGGGCCCCATCACCAGGAGGCTCAAGCTCTGTATGGAGTGCGGCCAAGATCTTGACGCCGATGCCGTAGTGATCTGCGACCTGCAGCAGCTCTCCACGAATCAACCCCCTCGCGGCAGCCTTCAGCGGGGTGTCACGACCCACCAACTGGGCATTCGCCGCAGAGACTGGATCGGGTCTGTAGAGAGGTAGATTCATCATGCACAGTGTAGAGGTTACGGCAGCCAATAGCCCAGAGTCAGGCGTGACGGTGGCTGACATGTCCAATTGTCGACTTCACGACCTCACCAGCCTTCTTCAGACTCCTCGGTGTAGGCAAAGTCGAAGCGGCCACTGAAGATGATGGGCTGCGCTTCATCGATATCATGAAGCTCCACAACATCACCGAGTCCATCGTCAAAGATCTCACGACAGCGCAGCGTCTCCCCGTCCTCGCCATGGTCATACAGCAGTACCTTATCGAGACGCTTACTCGTGGCCATCGCACCCACAGGATGCTCTCCAAGCCACCCAAGCACAGCCTCGAGCACCTCTTCATCCGCGCCCTGAGTCCAGCCAAGCTGAGAGTGAACATCCTCGAGGGTCGCTGGCTCTGAACCGTGAATGGTCTCAACAAGCTCGTCTAAGAGCAAGAGTAGCTGCCCCAAGCGATCCGCACTCTTGCCCAGCCGGGCCAGCTCGAGGGCTCGGAGTATCATCATGACCTTGGGCGCCAGATCACTCAGGCTTGTGTATGGAGCGAGCTTGGTCATCACCTCACTGGGCGCCGAGTCTCGAGAGATCAGCTCCAGAATCGACGAGAGTCCCAGCGCCATCAGGCTGGATCGGTCGAGTCCGTTGGCGTGCCCAACCTGAACCGCCAAGAAAGTACGGCAGGCAATCTGCTGAACTTCCGCATCCGTGTCCGCGCTGGGCCGTGCCAGACACATGTGGCGGAGTACCATTCCACGCTCAGCGGTCAGATCAACGAGCAGACGCATGTGACGCATGAAGGGAACCATGGTCGGCGTGTGACCCTCGGCGACCAGATCTCGGAGTCCCTGCAGGCCATCGAGCAGGCCGGCATACAGCCAGACTGCGACCTTGTGTGCATCACGCTCAGAGGATCCGCTGGATGAATACTCCAGCTCGAGCGCCTCAATCCCAGTAAAGGCTCGCGTCTCGATGGTCGCACCACCGTGCATACAGCCGTAGACCGCCTGGGCGAACACCGAGAGAGACTCTGTTGTCACCGCTGAATCAAAGATGAGCTCACCTACACCCATCTGTCGAAGCTGTGCCGTCATCTCCTTGATCCGCTCAAAGTCCTGCATGGCTATCGGCAGCAGTGTGCTGTTGAGGAAGGTCTCTTCTGGCAGCAACTGCACCTGGAGCGAGCCCTGTGGCTCTCGGTCAAAGTAGCCCTTGAGTGTGCTGTGGAGCGCATCACGGGTGCGCTTTACGACGTCGTTATTCGCCTGATGAGTATGCAGTGCACGCAGGTATACCTGCAGCTCATTGACGAGCTTTGCCCCATAGACCTGCATGATCTGCTTGCGACTCATGACTCGCCTCCACCAGCGGATGACTTATCGGTCTGTGCCTCGAGCTGAGCCAGCGCCCGCTGGGCGGCCTCACGGAGGTCCTTGGCACCCACCAATCGACGGGAAAGCTTCTTCAAGACGTGCTGACCATCGACCGTCGGGAATCGAGTCAAGACCTGTATGGCCTCATGCTGAATCTTGCGCAGGTGCTCATTGGCCCAGACTGAGCCGCTGGAGGCCACACCACAGAAGAATAGGTTGATGACGGGGAGGCGCCCGTGAGTAGAGAGGGCCTGAATCACCTCCCACTGCTCCTCATCTGAGCGTCGGCTGAAGTAGCTGTCCTTGGCGACGGCGAGGATCTCTCTCAGGAAGTGGCGATCACCACTCTTCTTGACGAAGCGGTACACCTGAACACGTATCTCCTCCTTGGTGTCTCTAAAGAGGCGAAGCATGCTCGTTCGCATGGGGTCTTCATAGACAGCAGTCATGCGCGTGAGCGTGTAGGCGCGGACCTCATCATGAAAGGACGCACAGCCCTCAATGGCCAGATAAATGGCCTCCTCAGTGCCGAGGTCAAAAAGAAACTTCACGCTCTCGAGCTGCTCATCGATGCTCGCGTTCTGTACTCGTCCTGAGTGAAAAGCGAGCGGTGCCGAGTCTTGAGTGATGACCAACGTCTCGATCTCACCACGGACAGCCTCCGCTTCTATCTTCTCCAGCAACTCCTCCATCAGCGCACTGTCAGTAGAAGCCATGGCAGTCAGAGTGTCTCGGAAGGCATTCGGACTCGACTCAATGAGGGGCACAAGCGCATCGATACCACCGACCGCAGTGAGCATTCGCTCGAGGGACCAGGCACCGAGCGCCGGATGTTGCTCCGCGAGGGCCATCACCTCATTGATCTTCTCCGTGAGGCCAAGCCGAGCGTAAGATCCGATCAGGTGACCCAGAATCTGGTCACACTCCTCTCGAGACACCTCATCGCCGGCCAAGAGGTCCAAGAAAGCGCTGATGTCCCCTGCATCCGTCTCAAAGAGGTCCGTCTCGCTCTCTACCGTGGGCGGCTCCACGCAGCTCTCGCACCACAGCAGCGGCTCTCCCTCGACGGCGAGGACCCGGAGGTCATCGGGACTCAGCTGCATCTTCTTGTCGGAGGTCGAGGCCTCGGGTGCCAGAATGTTGCGCCAGTGGCCGTACTGCGCCTCGAGTGTATCCTCAGTACTCATATTGGCGCCGGTTCCACGAACCAAGGTGCGGGCCACGACGACCTGAATGTGCTTCATCTCACGGCGCCAGAGTACGGTCAGGATGTCCTCGCCGCCAATCGACTGGTCGCCACCCATAATCTGCAGCATCTCTCGTATCTGGGTGCGGTCCACTCCTGGTAGGAAGATGAGCTGCCGGGCACCCTGCTCAAACAGATCAAACCAGGTCCGGTTGAGCTCTGCTGAGTCATCACCATGCGCTGTATGCGTCTGAATACCGTGCGGGGTGATGGTCAAGACTGCGGCGCCCTGCTCAGTGGCGAGGGCCGCTTGTGAGGCCATCTCGCGGACGTGCGCCTCGTACTGTGCACCGCGGGCCTCATACAGGCGGTATGACCGAAAAGCCTTGTCCATGCTCGATATCAGCTTGTCGAGCAGTTGAGCGTTGCCTGGCGTGGGACTGGTCATGCTGGAAGTACGAGACTCGTGAGGAGGGAAACCGGGTCCTTAGCCGAACCAACAATCGAAGAATGTCAGAAGCAAGTTACAGCCGCAGAAGCGCCAGGCCTGGTATCACACTTACCAGGCCTACAAACGCCCAGACATTAATATTGTTTTCCTCAAACCTGCATATATCTAAAAATTAATCAATCACACCGATTGTTTCGCCCCGCCTGCCCACAGCTCAGTCGTAGTTTTCTTTCATCCACTGTGAGACCTTTGGGTGCGATCCGACGCGCTCGCTGTGCGCCATCAGCCGCGGAAAAGCCTCAACGACAGTCGCGGGAATCCCATCAAGAAACCCACCTGTGAACCAGCCCATGAGTCGCCAGATGGCGAGATCGGCGATGGACATATTGTCGCCGACAAAGAAGGCATCATCACCCTCTGGTAGAAGTGCCTCGAGATACCCAAACCACGTGGGCAGGGTGTCTTCTGCCAGGGCTCTGCGGGCTGCCATCTTGGCGGCTTCGTCCTGAATGCGCATGGTCGGACTCACCTTCGTGGTGATGTCTGTGGCGGCATCGATGAGCTGGTCTACCTTGGCGGCAGCGAGGGCATCCGCTGGGTACAGACCACTGAGCTTGCCACAGAATCGAGCAATGGCTCCCGTCTGAGCGATGGTCTCACCGTCCACAATCATGATGGGCATCTGGCCAAAGGGCAGACTTCCATCTGACTTAGCAGCCCTAAACTCGTCGCGGCTTGGATGACGATTCTCAAACTCAACATCCCCCAGGTACAGGGCCAGACGGCTGACCTCCGCACGCCAGAAAGGAAAGCTTGGGTAGACGAGTACGATGTCCATGGGGCCTCCGGAGTTTCACTGCTATCGCGTTGGGATGAGTGTGGGATCAGTGAAGCCTGAGTGCTGATACACTGCGCTCAGCATGACGACCCCAGCACGCAAGAAGACCATACTCGCCACCCTGTACGGACTGCCGTTCATCTGGGTAGGGCTCCAGCACTTCATCAACCCTGCCGCATTCGTCCCCATCGTTCCGGACTACCTCGGCTGGCCAGAATTCTGGGTGCACATCACTGGCTGGACAGAGGTCGGACTGGGTATCGGCGTCATGATTCCCAAGTTCAGGCGCAGGGCCTGCACGCTGATGATCATTCAGCTGTGCCTGCTGTACCTGGCCAATCTCTACATGTGGACCAACGACATCGCATTTGATGGCTTTCGGTTTGGGGCGTGGGGCCACATCTTTCGACTGCTGGTCCAGTGCCTCCTGATTGCTGCTGCGGTTTGGCTGCGTAAATCCGCTGATGAGCAGACTTCAGCGCTGAACAGCTGACTTGATCTGATCGATCATCCAGGGCGCATACTGGCTCTCCACAACAGCGGCGACTCCCAGCACGACCAAGCCCATCACAATGAGCCCCACACTCGCCATGCTGATCGACTGGAGCACTTGATCTTGAGGGTGCTTGAGTGCTTGGTGTGACGCATCCGAGACTGGCTGTGCGGTCTTGAGTGCCAAGCCATAGCGTGTGACGCCTCTGGAGTACCCGATGGCTGCCAGTGCCAGCAAGATGTAGGCAACGCCCTCCAGTACCAGGTGAGGCGTCAGCCCGACAAAGGCCATCGCCGAGACCTGAGCGGTGTTCGTCACACCCGTGCTGAGCACACCGCGGGTCAGGGTCACCAGGACCACCACCCAGATGCTGGCATTCCAGCCGAGGGTCAACAGTGCGCCATAGGTTCGATAGAAGGAGCACAGCACGACGATGACTAAAGAGACCGCCAGGTTGTGACCAAAGATGGAGCCCATATTGGAGAACTGGCGATTGAAGAGGTTGCTGCCCTCGAGGCCCACAAGCTGAAAGATGAATCCATATGAAGAAGAAACCTCAGCCTGGTCAGTAGCCAGAACAGCCACGAGCGTTGCCGCACACATGCCCAAGAACATCGCGAGGATGCGCTTGGAGGTGTTCAGATAGGCAGCCGTGTGGGTGCGCTTGAGCACAAACACCTCGCGCTTATTCTCAGCCAGAATCGTATCGAAGCGCGGCAATAGAGAGGCTGCAGTCAGGAAGATACCGAAGAAGCCTGCCTCCTGGATTCCCAGCGCACCCACCACACCGAGCGCGATTCCAGTAAAGAGCAGGGCCTCCGCGAACAGTGCAGGGTACTTGACCATGGCCCGACTGTGCTCAGGGAGCCCCTGTACGGCCAGGAGGCGCCTCTTGAGCGATCGAATCGCCGCAGACTCCACCGCCGCTACCTGCAAGACGAAGGTCTGGTGACCGACAGCGAGCTTATTACCCACCCGAAGCTCAGCTGTGCCATCGACCCGTACACCATCGACAAACACACCGTTCTGGGAGCCCTGATCGGTCACGGTGACGGTGGAGGACTGCAGCTTGAGTGCGGCGTGGTTTCGAGAGATGTTGACGTCCTTGATGCTGACATCACAGGCGTCATCTCGGCCGAGACTGAGGGTGTGCCCCTCAGCGATATCCCACTGCTCACCGGAGAGTGGGCCGTCGGTTCCAACCAAGATCCATGCGAGATTCACTGCGCTATTTACTGGTTGAGTGAGCGGCTTCAGGGCGTTCGACGGCCGTCTCGCCAGTACCGCTAAAGAGACCATCGAGCCAGACCGAGACCGTCTCTACGAAGACGGGCCATGCGTCGCGAAGTCGTCGCCCGAGAGCATAGAGGTCACCCACGTCCTCATCCTCGGGTTCCCACTCCTCACCCGTGTCGTCTTCCTCACCGGTATCGTCTTCCTCACCGGTGTCGTCTTCCTCACCGGTGTCGTCTTCCTCACCGGTGTCATCACCATCGTAGAGGCAGTAGCCTGACTGCGCATTGCACGTAAATCCGTCAAAGCCGAAGGCCAGATTACAGTCTTCATCACTCGTACAGGCAACCTCATTCAGTCCCATCAGCGAGCACCCAAGCAACCAAAAGAAGAGCATTAGAACGTCCCCCTGAGACCCAATGACTGAGGACCCACAAAGAACTCAGGGCCCTTGACTGTGGGCTTCGCTCTCAGGGTCAGCCACAGTGATGTGCCAAGCCCAACGGCTGCAATGCCCCAGCTGATGTCTGCAGCCAAGGCCTTGGCTGCACTCGACTCGAGGGCAGACCGCGCTTCTGCCTGACACAGTGTTGTGCCGGCCAGATCGTCACAGAGGTCATTGTTGATCTGCCCGCGCTGGCTCTGGGCCATCAGGCCAAAAGTGATGCCCGAAGCGACGGCCACACCGGTCGCGGTCCAGCTGATAAACAAGGGTGCACGACTCTGTTCGGGGCTGGCTACAGGAGCAGGCGCAGGAGCAGGCGCAGGCGCAGGCTCGGACTCTTTCGCTGCTGCGGCCTGAGCCGTGGCCAGGGCCAGAGCAGCCGCGAGCGCTGCCTTGAGGTCCGCAATCTTCTCGACCAGCATGTCCTGCTCTTCTGCAGGCGCAAATGCACGGTAGGTATAGAGGTTCTCAATCGCCATCTCGAGCTGCCCGAGCTTCTCTTGGGCGAGTGCGATGTTGAACAGTAATAGCGGCCGCTCACTGAGCTTGTGGGCCTCCTCCCAGGCGAGCAGGGCCTTGCTGTATTGCTCTTCCTCAAACAAGCGCTTGCCGTTGGCGTACAGCTCTTTGGCGCGCGCGCTGCCGTCGCTCTGCGCATGTGCCGCCGGCACACTCAAGAGCAGCAGTCCAAGAATCAATCGGCCCATGGGTCTCGCGGTCCTTCAGCTTTAGAGGATTTAGTCTTTGGGGGTGTAGCCGACTTGGGCTGTTCTGGCGCCTCCACTTTGGGCTTGGCCCGGACTGGTTCCTGAGCCGGTGCCAGCGTCGGCTGGACTGCAGGAAGGGTCGATAGGGCGACCAACCGAATGGTCACAGCGGGTGTCCGACTCGAGAGGGCGACCGTTCGCGGTGCGTAGCCCTGTAGCTTCAGCTCCGCCTGAGTCACCTCTCCTTGGTCAAGCTGTATCGAGAACGGCGTAGAGCCAACCAAGACTCCATCCACCAAGACGTCCGCGCCCGTAGGTGTAGAATTCAACTCGATATCGACTACCTGAGCCTGCACTGGCGCCTGCACCGGAGGTGCCTCACCCTGTGCCATGAACCAGCCACCGACAACCACAGCAGCAATGATCACCACCAGCAGCGGGCGAGTCAGCGTGGAACTCTGCTTTGTCCCTGCGACTGTTACCTGTGGAACCTCGAGAGAGGAATGCGAGTCCGCACGGGTCGCAAGCATCACCGGGTCAAGTACGCCGCTCATCGAGATGGCGTCAGCGAAATCCGTTGAGATGGCCGAGCCATCCTTCACATAAGCATCTTGATTCACCAGAGGAGCACTGGGCAGGCTCTCATCGATACCCACCACCTCAGGACTGGAGATCAAGGCGCCAGCACTGATGGTCAGCTCGGGAAATTCACCACTGAGGAGCTGCGCCTCGCACGCTCGCATCGCCTGATCGAGCTGCTGCCCATTCTGGAATCGCTCGCCTGGATCCTTCGCTGTCGCTGTACTGATGATCCAGTCGAGCAAGTGCCCCTCGCCCATGGCGTCGCTCAAGGTGCTCACGGGCTCGAGTGGCTCATTGAGCTGCGCGTGCATCAGCGAGCTCAGGCCTCGGTCAGGATAAGGATCCCGGCCGGTGAGGCCGTAGAACAAGGTCAGGCCTAGGGTATAGATATCGACCCGGTCATCGACCCCAGATGCCGACAGCTGCTCGGGCGCCATGTACATCGGTGTACCCACAATCATACCGGTCCGAGACAAGCCTCCCGCAGCATCCGCATTCTTGACCAGACCGAAGTCAATCAAGGTTGCACTCAGCTCACCCCCGGTTCGGCGGGTGATGATGATGTTTGCTGGCTTAATGTCTCGGTGTACAACCTTCTTGCTGTGCGACTCCGTCAGCGCACCGCTGAGTTGCCGACCAATCCGCAGCGTCTCAGCGGGTGTCAGCGGTCCCTGATTCTTCACCCAGCTCTCGAGGTTCTCTCCCTGAATCAACTCCATGACCAAGAACAGCACACCGTCCTCTGTCCGCCCAAAGTCGTAAATCTTCACGATGTTCGGATGATCGAGATTTGCGGTGAGCGACGCCTCGAGCAGAAAGCGCTTGTTGGCCACCGGATCATCGTCAGCGACAATCACCTTGATGGCCACAGAACGGCCGAGCGCAATCTGCTCGGCCTTATAGATCTTGCCCATTCCGCCTTGGCTGAGTTCACTGATGACTCGGTACTTTCCACCGAATGTCTGGCCCACCAAGCTGGACGCCGAGAACTCCATGGTCGGGCCGTTCATATCGGGGGGACTGGGCTTCATTGCGAGTGCATCTCCAGGCTGCTGGCTCAGACCACCAGCACAACGCCGAGTGTACCACTCTCAGCAGGTTCTACTGCACCCTCAGGTTTTCGAGTTTTGTGGCTTCGATCACGTGGTACCCTCGGCCGGTCCATAAGGACGGGGGTCACATGCCAACGAATATTATTTTGGGCGCCTTGCTCGCGTCGCTCACACTCCTCGGATGCAATCGCGCCGAGGTGCAGCATGCAAACAACATCTGTGCTTGCTTTGAGACTGCCTTGGCTGGCGATGCCAAGGAGATGCGAAGTGCGCTGACTGCCTGCAACACGCAGAGCCGCACCATCAAGGATGCCTACAAGGACAATGCCGCTGGCGCCGAGACAATCAAGGCCGCCACTGAGGCATGCATGAAGCCCCTTCACGCGAAGATGGCGACCATGAGTCAAGCCGCCAAGCAGAGTGCCAAGATGCCCAGGACCGCCGTAAAGAAACGACGAAAAGCCCGCAAGAAGGGAGGTGCCAAGTGAGCACCAGCAACACCCTCAAGATCGCAGCCTTGCCCGTCACTGTTGGCCTACTCTGGGCATTTGGCCCCCAACTCAAGTCTCTCACCGGACAGGTCACAGGCGATGATGTCGAGATCTCCGGTACTGAGTACGCCCCCTATTTTGTGGATCTGGCGTACCTCGCTGAGAGCTGCTCAGACCTGGCCTTCGCCACCTGTGGCGCCGATTGTGAGCGCTACCCTGCAGCCCTCAGAACCGAAAACTGGGCCACAGCAGACTCAGAAGGCCCGGCTTCCACCTTGATGCAGGTCTGTGAAGAGGTCTTTGCCTGGGACGGCAACTACACGGACAACGCCTTCAACACGACTCCGCTGCCTCTGTGGGAACCGGACGTGCCACTGGTTGGAACCGTCGATGATGAGGGCACCGTCCTGAGTCTGAGCGATGGCTGGGAGTTCTACGACTTCAACATGGACCTGATGTCTCAGGCATGCGGTGAATTGGACGATGCAGTCTGCGGCATTGAGTGTGGCGTCTACCCCGAGTCTCTCGATGGCACGCCCTACGAATCCGACGAATCCGACGGATGGGTCTACGGCTTCGAGAACCTCTGCTACGAGTGGACAGCCAACGGAGCGGACTACAACGTGTTCCCAGAGCTCGGTGCGGCGGCGGCCATCAGCGGTGACTTGGACGAAGACGACTACCTCTCGCTGTGGATCGTCGAGAGCGTGGGGTCACACAGTTGGGACGGCTTCAATGTTCTGACCACCAACAAGCCCACCTATCAGTGGCTCGATGAGCCGCCCTACAACCCCACCGAGGTGGGCCAACAAGCCCCGGCACTACTGGGACTTCGCGCCTGCTCGCTCAATGAAGGAAGCTACCTCCAGAGCAACTCACGCGAAGGCGACGGCACATCCTGGGGACCCCGTGATGCCACCATCGCCTGGCAGCTTGACTACGATGGCACCTTGGCCAATGGCGCTGTGGTGCAGCTGAAGTCGCAGTGTACCGATGAGTCCTGCGAAGACACCGGCGCCTATTTTCACAGCAATGCCGGACAGGGCGGCGGCACCTCGTGGGGGGATTCCGATCCCGACTCTGGCTGGATCATCGAGTGGGATGACGCATCCCTTGTTTCAGGCGGTGTGGTCTACCTGCGCGCAAACTGCCCCGAAGGCAGTGAGAGTGCCGTATGCCGAGAGGGTGGAACCTACTTCCGCAGCAACTCCGTGGAAGGTGCCGGACAATCCTTTGGCGACAAGAGCTACCAGTACACCTGGACGCTCGAATGGGACGGCACCGCCACAGCACCGCCTGCGAGCGGAAGCTCCGTGTATTTGGGTTCTCATTGCAGCGGACTCGACTCGGTCTGGACCTCCCCCGAAGGCGAGAGCGTGACCGAAGACGAGTGTTTGTCCATCATGACCCGAGACGAACTCTTTCAGGTACTGGTGGACTACGGCGCCGTGGACGGCGATCCAGACAGCTACACCTTGGGCACCAAGGACGACTGGCGCGGAACATTCGATCGGATGGGTGCAGGTGGCGGCCACAACATGACGTACTTCTGGGGCATTGATCATGCTTTTCACGTGTTGGATGCTTTCATAAATCAGGGCAAAGAGCCCGAACTGAACGACGAATTTCGTCAATACCAGATGACTGACTGGAAGGTGAACAACCTGATGGGGCTCGTCAACAGCGAAAAGTGCATCAGTCGAGGAGAGCTCGGTCAACTGGTATCCGGCATTGTCCCTGCCCTGCAGCTGGACGCCGGCGACAACCACACCTGCATGGTGGGCAATGATGGCTCTGGTCATATGCGCTGTTGGGGTAACAATGAGCATGGTCAGACCAATGTGCCCGCCGGAATGTGGAAGGACACAGCAGCCGGATCCGCGCACACCTGCGGCATTCGCGTCGATGGATACATTGACTGCTGGGGCGACAATTCCAAGGGCCAGCTGGACGCACCCACCGGTCGGTACAAAGAGATTTCCAGCATGGGCAATCACGCCTGTGCATTGGACTTCGATGGCGCTGCGGTGTGCTGGGGTGAAGGGGCGACCACAGCCCCCGCCGCCGAGTTTGTGCAGATGTCCGCCAGCGGTAGCCACGCCTGTGGACTCACCTACGACAACGAAGTGCTGTGCTGGGGAGCGAACGACAAGGGTCAATTGGCTGCACCCAGCGATTCTTTTGACACCGTGTCGGTCGGAAACGGCTTCAGCTGCGGTGTGGGGAGCGAGCTGAGGGAAGCCATCTGCTGGGGCGATGGCGCCAAGGCGGTGACCAACGACCAGAACATGGGCCACTACTCTCTCTCTGCCGGTCCCACGAGCCACTGCTCCATCAACCGATGGCACGACAAAGCCTTCGGTGACTACCAGTCTACCTTCTGCGACGGCGGCGGGGAGCACGTGGGGATGGATCCCTTCGAAGGATTTCTGCCTGTCCAATCCGTGGGCCTGAACCACGCGTGCGCGCAGACTCGACTCGGACCCGTGAAGGTCATCTGTTGGGGCAACAACGAATTTGGTCAGACCGAGGTGCCTGCCAGCCTCAGCGCCCTGGTTCTCGGGGACAAACACGCCTGTGGATCGGACGGCGGACGTCTGCAATGCAGCGGAGACAACAGCTACGGCCAGGGCACACCACCACCGCCATACATCGGCCCAGACGCCGACTACTCAGAGCTCGTTGCTGGAAAAAACCATACCTGTGGACGAAGGGGCCACCACTGGCAATCTGGCGAAATTGTGTGCTGGGGCGACAACACCATGGGGCAAGTCGAAGCCCCCGTGGGCGACCACAAAAAGCTCATCTCTGGCGACAACCACGCATGTGCCATCCATGCCACCACCAAAGAGATTGCCTGCTGGGGTGATGACAGTTTCGGACAAACCGCAGCCCCAACGGGGGCGTTTAAAACGCTCCAAGCGGGCAAGAACCATACGTGTGCGTTGGCCGATGAAACCGGCGAAATCACCTGTTGGGGTGACGGTGGCAGCGGTCAAACCACTGCCCCCAGCGGTACATGGTCAGCAGTACACGCTGGCGGCAACACCAGCTGTGCGGCCAAGGCTGGCGGTTCCCTTTCCGAGGGGCTGACCTGCTGGGGCGACAACTCAAGTGGGCAGGCCACACCGCCCGAAACCGTTGAGGGTCTGAGCCTGCAGTGGTGGAGCACCATCTGGGACTGGCAAGATGTGAACAACGGACCAAGCAAGCTGGCCTTGGGAGAGACCCGCAGCTGCGGCATCATGAAGACTTCCACCGTGAACCTTGGCGGCGCCCTGGTCTGCTGGGGCAAGAACGGCGTTGAGACCTACGGCTCCGTTGTTGGCTACGACAAGGTCACCGTCCACGGCGATGCAACCTGTGTCGTAGAGAAAAGCGGCATCGGGTATTGCTGGGGCGATCACCCCGCCAAGACCGAGCCCGAGCCGAATGCAGTGGTTGATGCCGGCGAGTACTCGGATGCCATCAACGAAGGACTGGCTTCATTCCGCGAAGTGGACGCGTCAGGCAACACCTGCGGCAGCTGCCATGCACCGGATGGGTTGGACATCGTCTACCACGCCCTGCCCGACGACGACTTCACCCGCAGGACCGAAAAGCACGTGGCGAACCAACACGTGGGGCCGGTGGTCGAGATGCTCAATGCCCACCGCGATCGCTACGGCTGGTCGCCCACCGTGGAGCCCGCAGACTGGAAGCCGATGCAGCCAAGCGGAAGCACGCTGGCAGGCGAAGTAAACATTGAAAAAGATGCCGCATTGGCAGCCGCGCTGGTAGAGAGCAGTCTCCTGATTGCAAGCTCCACAATTGAGTCGGTGTCCGATGCAGAAGCGGCAAGAGACCAGCTGCTGACGCTCAACCTGCACGACCTGCCAGTCGGTATTGAGTTCCCGCTGTACAGCCGGGATAAGACCCGAGGCAAGGCCCACGTGAACGCCAACGAGTGGGTGCCGTCTTTGGGCCACATTGCAGCACCGGGCAAGAAGCTCGCCTTCATTGGACTCGAAGACACCTACCTGGCGGACCCCACCACCAGCAACTTCCTGAACTTGCTTCAGGCCTACACCTCCACCAGCAATCCGCTCGTGGCAGCGAACACCACCGAGTGTGGCATTGAGACCCACGGCAAATGCGACTCGATGACGGCCACCACCGTGGTGAGCGGAAACTTGAACAGCATCGAGCGGCAACGCCAGATGTCAATGCTCATCATCAGCCACGAGATGCGCATGCACATGGCGGGCACATCGTCAGGCTTGTTCTCTGGCGGCATCGACTACCCGGTGAACGCCATCTGGAACACAGGCGTGTTGGCCGAGCAGTCCGGCGAAGCCTGCACCGCCGCCCGCGTAGGATTCGGGGGACCATGGGACTCAAATGCGGCCTCAAAGGCCGCCTGTGTTCGCATGCCTGACCCGTGGAACTCCGAGCATGACCGCAGCACCTGCACCCATTCCGGACGCTGCGACTTCTCCAAGGATCTGAAGAGCTTCGGTGTCCCCTGGCGCTGGATGGGCTTTATGCAGAACCCGGCTTTGCTGAACAAGAGCGGCGACACGGTGACCTCGGAAACCACAGTCGCCAAGAAGGTCCAGGCCCTTACCGGTCGCTTGACGGCTGCGGAGTACCCGACCCACGGTGTGTTGTTTCTCGCCAAGCACCGGATGGAACGGTTCTTTGGCTCCGATCAATCATGGCGCGGTTCAAGCAGCTTGACCGACCTGCAGACAGAGTTTGCCTCCGAGTTCGGTATGGAAACATCTTCGAGTATTCGCCCGGGAGCCCACGCCACCACCCACGCGTTGATGGTCACCAACTTGCGCTCCATGTTTGAGCTGCTCTCGGTCGCAGGCTCGGACTCCTAAGCTGCAGCTCAGGTGGGACTACTGCCCGTCAAATTATGGCGCCAGTTCCAGGCTACGGCACCAAAGAAGACCATGAACAGCAGGTCGCCGGCACCATAGATTGAGAAGAACATTCCGGTCAGCGGATCCTGGCTCGTCATCTCTGCCAGCTCACCGCCATGCGATGACATCCAAATCAGCCAGTGAATACCGTAGAAGGCCTTCTCAACACAGAAGACCAGTGCCACTGCGGGAGCAACTTCATAGCGACGGGATAGCGCAAAATATGCGGCACCCCAGAGCAAGACAGCCACACAGCCCGCAGAGCCAAAGAGCGGGTCGACATCACCCAAGTCGCCTCCAAAGCCCTTGCTGAAGATGATGATGCAGGTGTTGTACAGGGCAGCCACCCAAAAGCCGAGTGTGGTGCGATTCATGGCAGTACTCCTCCGGTGAAGCGATGATGCAAGTGTATAGAGTTTGGACAGACAATGCGGCGTGTACCCACCACTCACCACTCACCACTCACCACTCACCACTCACCACTCACCACATGGGTACACCAGAACAAAGATGGAGGTTGACACTCGAAATATGCAATTGTATCCCTGGCTCTCAGCGAAGGCAGGAGACAAGCATGCAAGAAGTTCAAGGCTTCATCGTCCTGCTCGATATCAGCGGGTACACCCGCTACATCCGCTCTCACAATCTCCGCCACGTACCCGGGATTGGAAAGCGCTTTCGCGAGATGAGCGAGGCACACGGCGAGAAGGTGGTCAGCGATCTCCTCGAGACCCTAATCAATGCCACCAGCCCGCTGCTGCGTCCCGAGAAGCTCGAGGGCGATGCCGTCCTGCTCACTGCAATTGCTGAAGATGACCAGGCCTTTGCAGTGAAGCTCATCGACTGTCTCCAGGGAGTCTTTGAGGCCTTCCACAAGCGCATCGAGGAGCTGATGTTTGTCCAAACGTGCATGTGCGACTGCTGCAGCCATATGCGCGCCTTGAAGATCAAGGCCATCGCCCACCACGGGCCCTACCTGCTTAAGACTGTCGCGGGCTTTCGAGAGATCGCCGGTCAAGAAGTGATCCGGGCTCACCGACTGCTCAAGAACGAAGTCGACAGCAACGAATACCTGATGCTGACCGACGCCGTAGCCAATCTGGCTGGGGCATCCGAGACCCTCAGCATGACGAGCCACGAGGAGACCGATCCAGATCTCGGGCAGACCACGGTCTGGGTGCACTTTCCAGATGACCACAGCGGCCTCGACAAGGCCAACCCCGACTCAGCCTTCTCCCGCTGGCGCCAGATGGAGCGCTACTTTGGTGAGCACATCGACAGAGAAGCCCTCATCTCTGCAGCCAAATAGCCGATTGGCTCAAGGGGCCGGTACCCTGAGGACTGGCTGAGACAAACCAAGGGGTAAGAGTGGGATTCCCCCTCCACAAGCACGCCCGCATCCGATACAATCCCCCTCTGGAGGAAGTATGTACGGCATGGTCAACAAAGCAGTGCGGGGATTTGTGCTCAAGAACTTTGACCCGGAGACCTGGGGTCGTATCCACAGCACTGCCGGAGTCAGCGAAGACTTCATCAGCATGCAGTCCTATGACGACGCGGTCACCTACGGACTCGTTGGTGCAGCCCATGAGGAATTGGGAATAGCCGTCCCGGAGATCCTCAACGGGTTCGGACGCTACTGGGTCAGTGATGTCGCCACCGTGGCGTATGCGGACCTCATGGCAAAGACCGGCTCCGGCTTCACGGACTTTGTGAAGAATCTGGACCATCTTCATGATCGAATACGTGTCACTTTCCCTGACTACCAGCCCCCCTCATTCAGAATCAAGGTGATGGATGACGGCACCCTTCAAGTCGACTACTACTCGCACCGTGAAGGGCTCCTAGACTTTGTCGTGGGCCTTCTGGAAGGTCTCGCAGTCCACTTCAACGAGACCATCTCGATCTCTCACGTCTCTGATGATGACCACCCTATGCCCTGCAAGCGCATGATGCTGACCCTCGGCGAGTCATAGGTGTCCAAGGACTCATTAGCGATAGCGCGAACCCTCGCGAACGACCTAATTCCATTCAGACTCAGCTTTGATGAAAGCGGCCAGACTGTATCGGCATCTCCGCTCCTCATGAAGATCTGGAACCTGAAGTCAGACGACGACCTCAAGGCCCTCGCCAACAAGATCTACATGACTCGACCCTTCAGTGGGGCTCTCCGCCCTGAGTGGCTCGAAGAGCTCACAGGCATGATTGTGCACCTGCACCTTCAGGATCAGCCTGAGCGAAGTATCCGAGGCGAGTTCTACAACAACCTGGGTGACTGGCTGTTTACTGGATTCCCTCGCATCTCCTCAGTCAGTGAGCTTGAGTCGTTCGGTATCCAGCTAAGTGAGCTGCCTCTGCACACTGCAATGGGCGAATTGTTGATTGCAAATGAAGCCAACAAAGCCTCTCTTGCCGAGGCGCAGATTCAAGCTGAGCAGGCCACGAATTCGAACCAGCTCCTGCTCGATCTCAATGAGCGCTTTGAGCGCTTTGTGCCGACGGCGATTCTGGAGAACATCGGCATCAACTCTCCCACAGATGCCGAGCGTGGTCGCTACGTCGAGACAACCAAGGCCGTGATGTTCGCGGACCTCAGGCAATTCACGACGCTCAGCGAAGCCCTCTCCGCCCGCGAGACATTCGCGGTCATCAATCAATACCTGAGCCGTACGGTTCCCTGTATCGAGGACAATGGCGGCTACGTCGTCCAGTACCTGGGCGATGGAATCATGGCCTTGTTCCCTAGCGGAACAACCCAGGCCATCGACGCGGCCATTGGTATGCAGCAGGCCCTGCGAGACGCGAACTACCCGAATGTGAAGGGGGCTGAGTCCTTGCGCATGAGCATCGGTATCCACGAGGGGCCGGTGGCTCTGGGTATTGTCGGCAACGAGACCCGCTGGGATGCCTCGATCATTGCTGACGCCGTAAACACCAGTGCCCGCATTGAGTCCATGACGCGAGTCCTTGGCGGCGAGATCATGGTCAGCCGTGAATTCTTGAGAAGCTCGGGTGGTGCAGACATGTACAAGAGCCGTGAACTCGGTTCACATCAGATTCGTGGACGTAAAGGTCAACTCGAGCTGATCGAGATTCTGGACTCACTCGATGAAGAGCAATTGGCTCAGCGTGAGGAGACCCATGAAGCCTTCGCTACAGGCCTTACCCACTACCGAGATGGGGACCTGTACGCAGCAATGTCTTGCTTTAGCCGCGTACTCTCAGTCGTCCCCACCGACCATGCCGCCCAGTACTATCTAGGGCGGATCAGCCAGAGGCTGCAGGGACTACCAGAATAGCCCGCGCTCATCTGACCCCCAGCATTCATTAATCAATGATCTAAAAGGACACGGCAGTCCTCAAAATCTGCGGTATAGTCGGCCAAGTCTGCTCTCGCAGAGAGTGACTTTAATCAAGACTGACCATCACTCTAATATTGAACTGATTTCCGCTGAGACCCACCCGGCCAGCACTCAGAAACGGACCATTAGGAACACCAAGATGCGCCAAAGAATCCTCCTCCCCGCCCTTCCCTTCATGCTCTTACTCACTTCCTGCAGCACAGCTGAGGAAGAAAACAGCGGTGATTTAACGCTGCCTGATATGACTGATTCCGATGGCGACGGCACTCCAGATGCATCGGATGACGACGACGACAACGACGGCCTCACAGACGAGGCTGAGACTGAGGCGGGGACAGACCCTTTGAATCCGGACTCCGATGGTGACGGTTTTAGTGACGGCGACGACACTGACCCTTCTGCGCCGTTTGTCTGGCCCTTCGGTGGTGAGGCCTGGCCCGACTTCTCTGATGAAGCAGAGGCCGCAGGTGTCAATGGCAGCACATACGCCATCGGCGCGACCATCCCAAACATCACCAGTGGCGACCAGTACGGTGGTGGATTTGAGCTGTACCAATTCTACGGAATGGCCGTACTCCTGGACTTCTCTGCAGGCTGGTGCGGCCCTTGCCAATCAGCTGCCGAAGAAGCCGAGGCTCTGTGGACCGACTATCGTGAAGATGGCTTCATGATCATTCACGCCATGACGGACGACTTCAGCCAGACCGGTATCGTCGAGGACGAGGAGTTCCTGACAGGCTGGGCAAACAACTTCGATCTCACCTTCCCGGTCGCAGATGCCGGAAGTGGAACGGAGTGGTCTGATGAGACCTACAACGGTCTCGCCGCGAGTGGTCTCGCTGAGGGCTACATCCCTTACATGGTCCTCCTTGATACGGAGCTGCGCATCGTCGAGACCTACGTAGGTTTTGGGCACGACAGTGCGATCCGTGCCAAGCTCGACGAAATGCTCACTCAGTAAGCCCAGTGAGACAGCACAATCCATGGTGCGGGTCTGATCCCACACTGTGGATGTGACTGCCGAGTTCCGCCTGGTGTCTGATCGGACTTGAAACCAAACTGTTTCAGACCCGATGACTTGGTGTGTCTAAGATGTCGTCCAAGCCACAATCTTGAGGTCACATCATGCTCTCCATTCTCTGTCTCTTGAGTCTCGCCGCCCCTGCTCACGCCCAGGACGCGGATACCTTTGAGCTTTCCAGTGCAATTGAAGCGTTCCCGACCACTGAGCTGGACAGCGGCTGGTGGCCGGAAGAGGGCCCTGTTCGTGTAAGAACAGTGCTCTTTGCGGAAGGTCTGGCCGCACTCGAGATGGCTGGAAGCTCGGTCGTCGATGACTCAGGCAGTACCACCGAGCAGCAACTGATCCCCGAGGCTGACGGGGGAGAACTGGAACTCAACCTCTCCATCATCGCCAGCCTCTACGTGAGTCTCGATGTCGCCGGCTACACCTACGAGGATGTCATCCACCAAGAGGATGTAGTCCTCGATGCCTCCGATGTCTTTGAGCCCTTCGCGTTTGCCAGTGACGGCGGTGCTGAGCTGTCCTTTCCCATGGACCCAGTGGAGCTCTTCTCCGTTGCCCAGGATGTCTTCCCCTTGGTAGAGGTCGTGGTCACAGCCGATCTGAGCCCGACCGCTGAAGTTGACTATCAGACGACCGTCATCAGCAGCGAGTGGGGAGACTTCACAGCTGCGGGCCAGGCAGTATCGATCACGGACGGCGGCAGCACTGAGCTCTCCGGCTCCGGCAGTCTTGCCTCCACGCTGACGCTGCTGATCCAGGGCCATGCTGAGGTCTGCATCACCTGGGTGGACTGCTACGGCGACTTCAACTTTGACTTTCCGCTCGATCCGATTGATCACACAGAGGACATCAGCTTTGACACCGTCACCGTGACACATGCTGTCATCGACACTGATGGCCCTGACACCGCTGATGGCGACGACGCTGCGGCAACGCCCAAAGAGTCGGGCTGTGCAACCGTGTCGACAAGACCCGATAGTAGGCTCACCCTCACGCTCATTTTCTTGGCACTGATCAGCATCGGTCGCCGCCGAGATGATGGATAGAGAGAAGACACCTTCATGCCATTTTTCGCTGTTCCAATCGACCTGCCACCTGATGTTGTAGAGCTGCGAGTTGGCGATGCAGATGCGGACGGCGTCGATGAGCTGGTCGCGATCTCAGCCAAGCGTCGGGGAACACAGCCTGATGCCATATCGGTCAACATCCTCAACATGGATGCCCAGGCCTCTGTCACCGACAGCTGGCGATTAGATCTCAGGGACCAAGCACTGCTCATAGACATCGATCATGGACTCTGGGCTTTAGGACCCACCGGCATCATGGCGCTCGAGGCTGAGGGTGCACGCACCGTATTTGAGTCACGAACTGCACTATCAGGCCTCGGACAGACGGCCGCTGCGTTCGCAGACATCTGTGAGGATATGGACGGCGACGGAACTGTTGAGTGTGTCATTGCACGGGGTCGAACGGTCAAGGTGATCGACGTCGAGGGCAGAGAGCGGGCCAAGGTCCGTGTCCGCAGCAGAGGCGAACTCGAGGTCCGCAGTCGTGGCGGCACACAGGTCGTAGCGAGTGCCGTCAGCCCGGTCTGGAGCCTCGATGATTTCGATGGTGACGGCGTCAAGGATCTGCTGCTGCCTGATGGCAAGCGCCTGACGGTCGTGGCTCTCGATGGCGACGGGCCCAGCACGTCAATGGAGGTTTCCCTGCCCATCGACGTCTCTCCCTTTCGAGACGAAGACAAGCGCAAGAAGAGCGAGACACAGCGACGAGTCATCTCAGTCTGGCTCGAGGACATGAACGGCGACAACAAGACCGACTTCGCCGCACAGATATGGGTCACGAAGGGAAGCTGGCTGGGCTCAGAGGGTGAGGTCGTCTACGCTCCAGGCACAGGCAAGGGCTTCGGTCCTCTTCAGCGACTGCCGAGCGAGCGGGCCGTGCTCATGGTGAGGCTCATCGATGTCGATGGTGATGGGGACAAGGAGCTCTCTTCTGCAGAGATGGACTTCGGCGTGGCCAACCTCACCCGTGCACTGCTCACCCAGAAGATAAAGGTCGAGCTCATGGTACGGACAATGACACCGACGGGTGTGAGTGCCGCCGAGCTGCTGCACAGCGTGGTGGTCCCCATCAGCAATGACCGTGAGCCACCCGTGGAGATCAAGCACGATCTGACCGGTGATGGCATTCCAGACATGGTGAGTGCTCAGGGCACCACAGAGGTCCAAGTCTTTCGAGGAACAGGCAAGGGCTACAGTAAGACTCCAGTCGCGAGTCTTGATGTGGGCTTCAAGCAAGGCGAGGACAAGATCTGGACCGGAGACATCACCGGAGACGGCCGTTCAGATCTCATCGTCTGGAAGCCCCGCACAAAGTCCGCCACGGTGCTCCTGCTGAAGGACTGAGCGGCTAAAAGCCCCAGTCATCAGGAACAATAAAGACGAGTTCTTCGTCTGAGTGCTCACCTGAACCGAGACAACTCCACAGCTGTGAGCGGTCCAGCGACGCGCTGTCGATCTCTCGGCACAGCTGCTCACCACAGAGCGCCTGGCTGATCTCTCCAGCCCAGGGGCCGAACCACAGCGGCTTGTGCCGCTGAACCCACATGGAGTCGTTGCGTGCCTCCACGAGCCCTCTGACTTGAGAGGCGCGAGCCCATCGACCCTGAGCAGGCTGATGTCCCTGTGTTGCTCGTATAGAGTCAGACCCAAGGGCCGTAAACAACACACCCTGGAGCATCAATCGGCGGGTAGTCACCGACTCCACCCCGAGGGCACTGAGGACCTGACCGGTCACTTCACGAGACGACAGTGGAAGCTGATGATCGAGCATTCGGTGGACCTTCTTGTCGAGGCGATCCCGTCCTCCAGGACCGAGCCAGCTCTCCCAGCCTGTCCCTGAGTCAGCCTGTAGAAAGAGCTTATAGGCAAGCTCCCAGTGCTCTGTCTTGCCCGCTGGTGACAACAAGATGAGGTCGAGCGCACCCACGGTCCGTTTGTCCTCCATGATCTGAACGTCGCGGGCGATGCAGCGGTAGCCCAGTCCGGCCTCGAGCCCCCACTGAAGGAGCGCCTCAAAGGTAATTCCGACCTTGTGCCCTCGTGGACCGTCCAGCAGTCTGAAGAGGCCAGTCGGGTCCTCTTCTGTGATCCGAAGAAGCTGCAGCAGTCGGGGATCATCGCCAGCCATCAGCGGGGCTGAACCTCCGGGTAAGCCGTCGAGAAGACCTGGCTGAGTCATGACCCAGCGAAGCGCCTGCAGCCACTGATGTATAGACCTTGACTCCAAGACGCCTCCGCCTGGAGATCTATCACCCTGCGTCCCAAGTAGAGCCGCATCACTGCTGATGGCTCACAGACTGGCTGCGGGCCACACTCCACTCAAGCGCAAACTAGAGCTTGAGCGCCTTTCGATGCGCGTGTCCCTTGCAGCTCCAGTAGGACTTGGTCTTGCACCGCACCTTGGCGGATGGACTGCGCTTCTCGATGACGCGCTTGAGCGCGCGCACGGATCCAGCCTCGCCGGATAGCCAGACCATCCCGGGCCCTTCCGGGAGCTCCCTCTCCTTGAGCCAGTCCAGGAGCGCATCTCCGTGGGCCTGCTGTCGAAGTGCGACATTGAGCGGCAATCCAAAGCGCTGAATCGCTGGTGAGTCAACCGCATCGACCTCGATAGCACCAACCACACTCACGGACTCTGGCAGAGACTCGAGCAGCGCTGCAGCAAGACCAATGGCTGTCTCATCGCCCAGAAACATGGCCCACTCAGGTGGACTCTTGAGCCCAGCGATGCTCTTCACCGGTCCGATGAAGCGTGTACGCTCCCCAACGGAGACACTGGCTGCCCAGCGACTTGCGGGCCCATTGCCATGCAGAAAGAAGACAATGTCCATCCATCCCGCATCCGCATCAACCCGCGCGGGTGTGTAGCTTCGAAGCTTCTCACCGGCCTGGAGCTTAATCTTATGTCCTGGAGTCCAGTCGATCCCGATGAGTTCTCGGCCGCTCAGTCGGATGCGACGAACCCTGGGAGCCAAGTCTTCAATCTCTGAGACTACGGCGACGAAACCCTTACGGATGGGTGTTCTGGCTTCCAGCATGACCATGAGACCCGCCTATTCTTTGATATTGATATTCATTATCAAATAGAATGGCAAGATCAAAATCTTGATGAGCGATCAGATCCATCGCGGATACATCTGCTGTGCTGAGCACAGCTATACGCCCTGCTTCTTGCTCAGTGTGCCCTTCAGTCAAAGCGGCTTCAGGTCTCTCTCATTGCTGTGACGTGCTGCTTTTCTGGTGAGCGACACATCCTGGCTTACCCTCAGGTCCCTCGCACTGTACAATACGCTCTGTGGTGATTTCATCCGTCTGGCTCTTGCTCTTCGCATGTTCGGATCGACAAGTCGATCGGGCAGATGCCGTGGTTCGAGACATCCCACCTCCTGCACTGAGTATCGAGACAGACATCACAGAAGGACTGCTGCTAACTGAGCAAGTCTCAAGCTGTTCTGCGGTCACATCAATCACTGCACATCAGTTCCTCTGCCGAGACGGCACAGATGTCTGGTTTATTGATGAGGCGCTGGAGGACCCACTGCTCCTCGGCACCTACACTCTCGCTGCCGCCGTTCGCACGGATGCTGGGGTGATGATGGCCCTGGATGGAGAGACTCTTCTCTTTGATGGAACAGATCTCCATCCCATGACTGTCCCAGTCCCGGTCCCAATTGAGTCCATGACGCGGACCGCATCAGACACGATCTGGATGAGCGGAGCGGGCAGACTGTTCGAGGTCAAGGACGACGCCGTCACCGAGGTCTCACTCGACACACACACCACCATTCATGCCTTCGCCGCCGCTGAAGAGACCATCCACCTGGCTGTACCAGAGCTGGTCACGGTGTCCATCACGGCGGAGGGACTGACAGTGACATCAATGTGGGACACTGCGGTCACGTCCATCGCATTAGCTGACAACGGTGATCTCTGGCTCGTGGCGTCGGGCCGGCTGTACCTCAAGCGGGGTGAAGGCGATCCAGTAGAGGTCGACATGCCTGAGACGATCCACGACGTCGTCGGACCGGCCATCTGGGTGCAGGGTACCCACAGCCTGTACCGCTTTCACGATGGCGGCTTCACATCATTCCCGCTCATGGGCGATGGCATGGTGGGAGTGGACGAATACGGCCGGCTGCTACAGGTCCGAGAAGACCAACTCAGGCGACACTCAGAGGACCGACCCGTCGTCATTGCCGGCCTGCCTGACAGCGTCATGGTGGCTGAGACCCTGACACTGCTGCCCTCGGATCCTGGATCCCTCGATGCACTCAAAGTCTGGGTAGACGACACGCCTCTCGCACTCGATGAGGCACCCTTTCAGGTCACCGTTGATCCTGAACTGCTGAGCGAAGGAGAGCACACGCTGCGGTTCTTCACTGAGTCCAGCAAGGGAGACTCTCTCACCGAGCATAGCCTCTGGATTGGTGCACTCTCAGACGTACAGTGGCCTGAAATTGAGGCGCTCTCTGAGGCTCACTGTGCCCGATGCCATGGCGGAGAGACCCTCACAGACCTCTCCACAGCTGAGGGCTGGGAGCAGCACATCGAGACCATCATCGACGTGGTCACCGACCAAGAGATGCCGCTGGGTGGCCCATACCTGAGCGACGACGAGATCATCATGATTCGCGCATGGAAGCACGGAGGTTTCCAATGAAGTCCTGGTTCTTATGGCCCGCAGCACTGCTGCTGATCGGGGCGGGTGAGCAGTGGATCGATGCATCAAGCCAAGATCTAAATGGCTACGTGCGTGCACTGTCTCTCGACATCCGTGGGGTTGTACCCAGCGAGGCCGAGCTCGAGGCCATTGAGACAGCCGGTGGCCTCGATGAGCCCACACTTGATGCATGGCTCGCGAGCCCAGAATTTGAGGAAACCGTCATTGCACAGCATCGTGATCGGTTCTGGAACCTTCTCGACATCAACCTGCTCAACACCCGACGTCTGGGCAAACGAGACAATATCTGGTTCAACAATAACCGTGCCCGCTACACCCGCGGATTACCCCAGACCCACTGTGGAGACTTCGAGGCAGACGTCGACGAGCTCAACCGTCCAAACTCCTGGGTCACAAGCGAAGAAGATGGCTCCATCTCCGAGGGCTACGTCCAGGTCGCACCCTATTGGGACCCCGAAAACCCCATCGACGTCTGTGCACTCGATGCTCAGCTCACTGAGATCTCAGCTACAGGCGTGGACTGCTCAAGTGAGGATGCCCACAAAGAGCCGGACTGTGGCTGTGGACCAGAGCTTCAGTGGTGCATGCCGACCACGGTCGAGAAAATAATGGAGGAGTCGATCGCTGCAGATCTCAACGAGCGCGTTCGAGCAATGGTGACCTCGGGTGCAGGCTACACCTCTCTGTTTGATGGCGAGACCATGTACATGAATGGTCCCTCGGCTCACTTCTTCCGTCACATCGCTCCCTTTGACACTGACGACTATGAGTCGCCTGTGCCCTCGAGTGCTATTCCCGACCTCGACTTTCAAGACCTGGCCTGGGTGGGCGTGACCTTGGAGGACCACCACGACGGTGTGCTCACAGCACCCGGCTGGCTGCTCCGTCATCAGACCAATCGAGGTCGAGCAAATCGCTTCTATGGTGCATTCTTGTGCTCGGATTTTATACCGCCCGAGGTCGGCATCAGCGGACTCAACTCGGCAGTCGTACCCAGCCCTGACCTCCAACTCAGAGAGGGCTGCCTCGGCTGCCATGCTCGTCTGGAGCCGTGGGCGGCGTACTGGGCACGCTGGGATGAGGCCGCAACGCGATTTCGTTCAGCCGATGAGTTCCCAGCATTCTCCGAGGAGTGTGCAAATTGTGCCATCACCGGAGTCGACTGCTCAGACTTCTGTGAAGACAACTACATCGTCGAGCCCAGCCACGCGGACGAGATTCCATACCTCGGCTGGTACACGCCCTACGCGTTCTTGGCCGAAGACAAGGCAGAGCATCCCGATCTGGGGCCACTTGGGTGGATCACCCAGGCTGAAGAATCGGGTCTCTTCAGCCAGTGTGCCGTTCAGCAGACAGCGGACTGGCTACTCAACGCCGAGGCAAAGCCCGAACAAATCGACTCATGGACGGCCAGCCTGCAGGCGGATGATGACTACCGGGCGATGGTCAAGCGCATCGTGATGAGCAGCCCATACTGGGGAGGTGTCGAATGATCTGGATTCTTGCACTGGCATGCGGCAGCGGTGCGGATGTGACCGACACTCCACCTGTACCTACCGAGCAGCCCTCGGAGCTACCCGTGGTGGGCGGGACCGACTGGGGTTCAGTCGAGGGTCCTGCACAAGCAGTGACGCACACACGACAGCTCAAACGAATGACGGTAGCGCAGGCGAGAGACTCGATGGAGCAGATCGCGGGTGGCGTCCCCTGGGGTGACGAGGACGACTCGGACTGGGATGCATACGCTGAGACACTCGGCGTGGCGGACTACCAGACCCGCGTCGAGTCAGATCTGTCTCCCTCAGTCATGTTCCAGAAGTTCCTCGACGACGCCGCTGGAGCAACGTGTGCAGGATGGATCGCCGCGGAGGGGAGCCATTTTCACACCATCGACGACCCATCCTCAACCGACCGAGCAGACATTCGAGCGAATATCACTGGGCTCCGATGGAAGATTCAGGGCAAGTCGCGCGATGCTGCTGACCCCATCATCGATGACTATGAGACCCTCTTCGTGAAGGTCCATCAACGCACAGACTCTACCGACACTGCATGGACCACAGTCTGTGTGGCGATGTTTACCCACCCTGACTTTTTCATGTACTGAGGAGGAGCGATGAAGACCAATAGACGCGACTTCTTGAAGATTGCCACAGCGGGCGCTGTGCTGCCGAGTCTCGGCGTGCTCCCTGGCATCCTGCATGCGGCGAGCCCGACCATCACCGATAGATACTTTGTATTTGCCTATTTCTCTGGCGGCTGGGATGGCCTGCTGGCACTCGACCCTCGGGACCCCACGGTGTTCACTCCTGGAGCCGTCTCCACAACGGGAATTCAGCCAGCATACGACCGACTCCGAGGACTCGATGAGTCTGACTACTTGGTGTCCACAGGTGTCGATGGCATGACCTTCGGGCCCTACATCGGTGACATTGCAGACCCGGTGACAGGCCACACCGACAAGCTCACTGTTATCCGTGGCATGGCCATGGAGGCTGTGGCTCACCAAGTGGCCCGCAGGCATGTCCTCACCGGTATTCGCCCGGCAGGCACTGCGGTCCGAGGCTCCTCGGTAGCGACGATTCTGGCCTACCTGCTCGGCGAGTCAGAGCCCATCCCGAACCTCGTGGCCGGGCTCTCGTCCTTCAATATCGGGCACCCACTGTGGGCCTCCGGCCTGCCTGCAAGCAGCATTGATGACCTGTACAAGGCCTTGTCTCCCTCTGAGACAGACCTCATGGCGAGTCAGCGTGATGCGCTCGAGACCTTCTTCGAGAAGCAAGAGCAACAGGCGAGCACTCAGCGGGCAAAGGATGTGTACGCCAACAGGAGTCTCGCCCGTGACCTGATCGCGTCCGATCTGGCGGAGTACTTCAATGTGGACTCCGCGGACGCTGAGATGGCCGATCTGCGCGAGCGCTTCGGCGTTGACTCTGGGACCACTGGCGACGGTGGCTACATGGCACTCATGGCAGCCCAAGCATTGACCAAGGGCATCTCACGCTGTGTCACCATCAAGGTCGCAGACGGGCTCGACAGTCACCAGGGTGCAGCCTGGGAGGGCGATCATGGCCCATCCATGCGAGAGGGATTCGACTCGATCTCAGCCCTGGCCTCCTACCTAGAGGACACACCCTTCGGTGACGAACCGGGTGACAATTGGCTCAACCACACCACAATCATGTGCTTCAGCGAGTTTGGCCGCGGCGCCGAGCTCAACAACAATGGTGGCCGAGACCACAATCTGATCAACGCCATGATGATGCTGGGTGCTGGCATCAAGGGTGGTCAGGTCTTGGGGGCGACAACCGATCTGGGAATGATGGCGAGCCCCGTCGACCTGACAACGGGAGCACTCTCACCGATGGGTGAACTCATCGGCAACAACCACATCGCTCGGACACTGCTGCACTCCATCGGTGTCGAGGAAGACATCGGCGACTTCCGAGCGAACCCGATTGGCGCCCTAATGGAGGGTACGTGAAACGACTTGCACTCATCATGCTGACGGCCTGTGGTGGCGATGAGGCCACCAACAAGACGACTGCTCCCTGTGAGAAGTCACTCTTCTATGCGGATGCTGACGGCGACGGATTTGGTGATCCCTTTGTGCTGGAGTCGGCATGCGACGCCGCTGACGGCCATGTCGACAATCGCGACGACTGTGATGACGCCGATGCTGGAGAGTATCCAGGCAAGGTCTGGTATCGGGACGTCGACGGAGATGGGTTCGGTGATGAGGCCGCAGCACTCACGTCTTGTCACAGGCCGATTGGCTATATCGAGGATGCTGACGACTGCGATGACATGGACAGCACGCGCTATCCCGAGGCCACTTGGTATGGCGATGCTGACGACGATGGCTTTGGTGACATCGACGCGCCCACTGACGCCTGCGGTGACGTGAGCGGGGCTGCACCCAATGACCTCGACTGTGACGACGAAGACTGGCTGACCCACCCTGAGGCCAACGAGGTCTGTGATGGGCTGGACAACGACTGTGACGCCCTCATCGACGATGATGATGACGATGTGGATCTGTTCACTCAGGTCCCGGTCTTCGTGGATGAAGATGGTGATGGCTACGGGACAGAAGAGTCGCTCGGACGCGCATGTCCGACGAGCAGTGTTGGTGCCTTCGAGTCTGGTGACTGCGATGACGCCAACCCAGACATCCACCCTCACCGCCTCGACTTCAATGACGACCTGGACAGCGACTGCGATGGTACGGACGATATGTACGTGGTGTCGTCGAGCGAGCATGGCTGGATCGGGGGCTACTCATCGAGCGCCTTTGCCACCTTTGTCATCGCGAAGGACCTCGATGGCGATGGCCTCAACGAGGTGGTCTCGAGCGCCTACAACATCGGTGATGACGATGTGGGCGCAGTCATGATCATTCCTGGTGATCTCGAGGGTGACCAGACCACCTGGCCTGAAGATGATGTCAGAGGCTGGATGGGAGACTCCATTGGCGGTAATCTCGGCTACTTCGGAATGGCCTTCGCGGGCGACTGGGACGGAGACGGCATCGAGGACATCGTGGCTGGCGCTCCGAACCACAACGAGAATGCAGGCATGGCCTACATCTTCTCAACTGAGATGGAAGAAGAGACGGTCGCTGGCTCACACCTCATCATGGAATTTCCGGTCACAGACTCGTACTGGGGCATCACCATGACGGGCCTGGGAGACATAAATGAAGACGGACTCGATGATGTCTTGATCGGCGCCAGAAAGGACAGCGCTGACGGAAGCAACCGAGGGTCTGTGACTGTGGTGCTCGGCGGCAGCACGGCGGTGGGCGACCTGACCACCTACGGAGCCACAAACAATGACCAGTTTGGCTTTATGGTCGCCAACGTTGGTGACCCTGATGGCGACGGCATGACAGATGTCCTGATCGGCGCACCGTATGGAGACGAGGGGGTCGGCGGCGGCGGCGACGTCATCCTGATGTCGACGGCAGACCTCTTAGCGACGACCCCCGTGACCGAGGACAGCACGGTCTTCTACGGTATGCAGTCTGGTGAAATTGCGGGTGTTGCCGTCTCAGCAGTCGGAGACTTTGATGGCGACGGCCTGGACGACATGCTGATCGGTGCCGCTAACTATGACGTCGTCGAGAGCAATGAGGGTGCAGCCTACCTGGTTCTCGGCAGCAGCGACGGGTGGGTGAGCATGTCACTTGATGATGCCCACCTCAAGATGCTGGGGGCCAACGCTGAGGACAAGACAGGCCGATATATCGGGGCCCCTGGAGACATC
>Ga0315315_10000346_pt1 | contig 37841 bp, 36 predicted proteins | sample M140m3416metaG_FD_203699 | JGI IMG/M metagenome (GOLD analysis project Ga0315315, IMG submission 203699) | Ammonia-oxidizing marine archaeal communities from Monterey Bay, California, United States - M1 40m 3416 | ecosystem: Environmental > Aquatic > Marine > Intertidal zone | place: USA...
CAAAAACTTTATTTAAAATAAGTGAGCTTGAAGAACTAACAGGTATCCCTAATACCAAAATCAGATACTGGACAAAGAAATATAAGGAATTGAATTCACAACTCAGAGAGACTCCTGGTTCGACTCATAAGCTATACCACGAAGATTCAATTGAAATAATTATTACAATTGATAAATACTTAAAAAATCTAGATATTTTAGGCAGGAGGGAAACCATCAATCTAAAACTGCATAATAAAATTAATACACAAATTAAAACAATTGATAAAATTAAAGAGATAAGAGATAGGCTGAAGAATCTTTTAACAACTAATGTTTAAAAAAATCTTTATAAAATTGAGCATATTGAATTAAAATTGGTTAAGATGTATAAATGAAAATCCTTCTAACTAATGACGATGGAATAAATGCTGAGGGTCTGAAAAGTCTATATTCTGTTCTTTCAAATTTTGGTGATACCACGATAGTGGCACCTGAGAATAATCAAAGTACAAAAAGCCATTCAATAAGTTTGAATACCCCACTAAGAGTTAGGGAAGTTGAGAAAAATAAATTTGCACTTTTAGGCTTACCAGCAGATTGCGTTAATTTCGCAATTAATTCGAAAATTGGAAAGACTCCTTTTGATTTAGTTATTTCCGGTATTAATGATGGGGCTAATATCGGCGATGATATAAATTACTCTGGAACAGTTGCAGCTGCAAGGGAGGGTTTTTTACATGGAGTCAACTCAATAGCAATTTCAATTGCAAACAAAAAAAATCCAAAATATGCAGACTGTAGTCTCGCTTTTGAAAAAATATTAAAAAAAATATACGCTCTCAAGCTTAAATCTTTCTTTCTCAATATTAATTATCCAAATATTAATCTTAATCAAATTAAAGGTACTAAGATGACCAAGCAAGGATCAAGGGCATATGGACAAAAAATAATACCAAAGAAGGATCCTAGAGGTAATCAGTATTATTGGATAGGTGGAAGTGATCTAACTTATAATGCTAAATCTGGGAGTGATATTCATGCAATCAGAAATCAATTTATTTCAATTACCCCTTTATTAACCGACTACACAGATATTAAAAGTTTAAAGTTAAAAATATGATAGATAAATTGTATCAATATATTCTCAAATTATGTCAGGGACCTCGAGGTTCGACTATAATGTCGATTGTTTCATTTACCGAAGCAGTCTTTTTTATAATTCCTCCCGATCCTTTCTTAGGCCTATTATGTATCAAGCAATCGTACAAGCGTATAATAAAAATTGTACTAATCTGTCTTGTTTGTTCGGTGGTAGGAGGTTGTATTGGATACTATTTAGGAGAAGAAATAGTAAATTTCGGTATAAAAAACGACTTAGCAATAATTTCAAATAACTTAGACAAGATAGAAACCATAAGAAACAAGTTTAACAGTGGCACCTTCCTACTAATGATAACATCAGGATTCACCCCTTTGCCCTTCAAACTTTTCTGTATAACTGCAGGGGTCCTAAAAGTTGATTTCTTACCTTTTCTATTAGGTTCAATTATTGGTAGAGGCCTAAGGTTTGCTATGGTTGGATATTTGGCCAAAATGTTTGAAAATCAATTTGATGAGATGTTAAAAAGTAAAAAAGTTTTTTATATATCTATTAGCTTAATACTAATTTTAATTATATATTTAATTATAAAATGGACATAAAAAAATTTATCAGAGACGTTCCTGACTTTCCAAAAGACGGAATACTTTATAAAGATATTACGCCGCTATTGGGCGACTACAAAGCTTTCACTTATGTAGTCAATGAAATCTCCAAGAATATACCTAAGGATGTAACTTGTATTGTAGCTCCTGAATCTAGGGGATTCATTTTTGCCTCTGCTGTTTGCTACAATCTAAATAAAAATCTTGTGCTCGTTAGAAAGAAAGGGAAACTCCCTTATAAAACTTTTGATATTGACTACCAACTCGAATACGGAACTGATACTTTTCAAATCCATACCGATTCAATTAAGCCAGGAGACAAGGTTTCTATCATTGATGACTTACTAGCGACTGGAGGAACAATTGAAGCTATAGAAGAACTAATTCAAAATTTCCAGTGCGATATAAGCTCTATCTCATTTGTAATTGAATTAAATAGTCTTAAGGGGAGAGAGAAATTAAAGTGTAATGATATCACATCTTTAATAAGTTATTGATTCAATGAAGGTTCAGCATAAAGATACTAGAAGCTCTTATGAAATACTATTTACTAGTAGAATAAAAGAATCTATCGGCTCCCTAAGTAAAAACTATAACAAAATCGCTGTTGTGACTGATACGAATATTTGGAGCATTTACAGTAAATCTTTGAAGGGAAAAAAAATTTTAAATATTTTAGTAAAGCCCGGGGAAAAAAGCAAATCTATTAAAATTAAGAACGAAATTGAAGAAAAGTTGCTAGAAAATAACTTTAATAGAAAAAGTCTTATAGTAGCAGTTGGTGGGGGAGTCATTGGTGATCTAGTTGGGTTCACTGCTTCGACTTTCATGAGAGGAATTGACCTCGTTCATATACCAACATCTCTTGTAGCAATTGTTGATAGCTCAATAGGAGGGAAGACTGCTATAGATAATAGGTTTGGCAAAAACTTGATAGGGACTTTTTATAATCCAAAGGAAATATTAGTTGATTTAAATTTCTTATCTTCTCTATCAAACAAAGAGATAAGGCAAGGTATGGCTGAAATTATTAAATACTCTATTATTGATAATGAAAAATTATTTAAAACTCTAGAATCTATCAATACAAGTCTTTTGTCGAATAAGAAATCTATAATTGAAAGAATAATAAAAACTTGCATGGAAATAAAAATAAGAACAATAAAAGAGGACTTTAAAGAAGGTGACAAAAGAATGATTCTTAATTTCGGACATACTGTAGGTCACGCTTTTGAAAAACTATTTAATTATAAAAAATCTCATGGTGATTGCATAGGGTTAGGTATGCTTATAGAGGCAAAAATATCCCAAGAAATTAATCAATTATCATATAAAGATTATGAAAGAATTAAGAGCATGCTACAAAGATTTAATCTGTTAAATTTAAAAATAAGTAAGTCTTCCAATAAAAAACTATTATCATTTATGAGACTTGATAAGAAAAATAGCTCAAAAAAGATTACTTTTTCTATTCCAGAAAGAATTGGAACCATTCATAAGTCTATGGGTAAGCATTCCATTGAAATTAATGACAAGATTATAGAGAAAGCAATGAACAAAGTTATAAATGAAATTAAAAATTAAGAACTTTACAGAACATCTAATAGATTACTCATCAATTAGCTTCTTAGAATCTTTAAAAGGAAAAAATGTCATCTTAGATATTGGTTGTGGTGAGGGAGAATTCATCACAGAGCTTGCGTCTCGATATCCTAAAAAAAAATTTATAGGTTTAGAAATTAAATATGGAAGAATAATGAAATGTCTAAAAAGAGCCAAACTATGGAACTTGTATAATTTAGGATTCTCGATATGTGATGCTACAATCTTCATGAATAAAATTATCCCAAATGAATCTTTAAATAAGGTGTTTGTAAATAATCCAGATCCTTGGCCAAAAGAAAAGCATCATAAAAATAGATTAGTAAATTCAAATTTTTTAAATATCATTTACAAAAAGTTGAAAAGGAGAGGTAATTTATATATAAAAACCGACGATAAAGAATATTATAGATATATTAAATCTAATGTTAAGAATACTAGTCTTATTGAAGATGAGTCACTTGGCTTCATTGACAACTTGGTTCCATTGACTAAATTTCAAGAACTCTATATAAGAAATGAAAAAAAAATCTACTCTATGAAACTTTTAAAAAAATAGCTTATAAATTTTCTGTAAAAACTTTATAAGTACTTACTCTTAAATTTTCTATTCCATCCTTGTCTGAATTAAACTGTGAAACCTGAATCTCTTTCAAAAATTTAATATTTATTTTTCCTGATTTTATATTCAAAGAGCCCTTGTCGAGAATATTGCCTGCACCTTCAATAATCATTGGCACAATATTTGTATCAGTTTTTCTTGCTATAAAAAAACCCCCCATTTTAAACTCTAGTAGGCCAGGATTCGGATTTCTGGTTCCCTCTGGAGCTATAAAAACAATTTTTCCTTTTTTAATTTTCTTTAACATTTTGACAACTTCTCTTCTGTCTTCGAAAGACCCATCTCTTGCTACAAAATAATGACCCATAATTTTTACTGCTTGACCAAAAACTGGAAAACTAAGCAACTCTTTCTTCATCATAGCTCTCCAATCATATGGCATAAAAGAGCTAAAGCAGAATATATCAAAAAAGCTTTTGTGGTTATACATTATAATTAGAGGCTTATCGCTTAGATTCTCTAATCCTTCGACATTAAGTTTAATGTTACAAAAGAATAAAATTAGTTTTCCCCAAAGTTTAACTGTTGTTAAACAAGCTATTTTTGGAGAAAATATTGAGATAATAATAGTTAGTAGGCCGAAAACCATTGTTAATAGAGCAATTACAACCCATTTTGATATAGATATAGATTTTCTTATCAAGTTAATTATCATAATTTTCCTTTTTTAATTTGATAAAGATTCTTTTTTCCATAAAATACTATATAGCATTGGAGGTTCTTATGATAGTTGTTTTAAAAAGTTCATCGACAGAAGAAGAGTTAAATAAGATTATTGAGGCTGTAAAACATTATGGTTACACAGCAGAAGTAGTAAAAGGTAAATCCAAAACAATAATTGGAGCTGTGGGTGATCAAAAAGAAAAACAACAACATATGAACCTATTAGGGCAGCTACCTGGAGTTGAAGCTGTAGTACCTATAATGCAGCCCCACAAATTAGGAAGTAGAGAATTTAAAAATGAAGATTCATCTTTCAAGGTTGGAAGTTCGACTGTTGGTGGTTCAAACCTAACACTTATAGCAGGCCCCTGCTCTATTGAATCGGAAGAACAAATAATTACTATTGCAAAATCTGTTAAGGAAAGTGGAGCGACTATTTTAAGGGGGGGAGCTTTTAAGCCTAGAACTTCTCCTTATACTTTCCAAGGTATGGGCGAAGAAGGTTTAAAGCTTCTTAGAAAAGCCGGTAATGAATCCAACTTGCCAATTGTGACCGAAGTACTTGATGTGAAAGATTTAGATTTAGTTTGCAAATATACAGACATGATTCAAATAGGTGCTAGAAATTGCCAAAATTATGCACTATTGAAAGCTGTTGGCAAGACAAAAAAACCTGTGTTGCTCAAAAGAGGAATGTCTACAACCATTAATGAGTTCCTCCTTTGTGCTGAATATCTTCTTGCTGAAGGTAATATGAGTGTAGCTCTTTGCGAAAGAGGAATAAGAACTTTTGAGACTGCAACAAGGAACACCTTTGATATCAATGCGATTCCAGTCTTAAAAGAGAAAACACATTTACCAGTTATTGCTGATCCTGCTCACGGAACAGGATATTGGCAATATGTATCCCCAATAGCATACGCTGCTATAGCCGCTGGTGCAGATGGACTTGCTGTAGAGGTTCACAATCAACCAGAAATAGCATTAAGTGATGGGGGACAATCACTGAAACCAAAAAAATTCTTAGCAATGGTCAATAAAGCTAGGATAATAGCAGAAGCTATAGGAAAAAATATTTAAGTTTTAATTAAGACTCTTCTTCCTTTAATTAAGCATTTGTCTTCTGAGATAAGTTGTATCGCTTTTGGCAATATTTCATGTTCTTTCTGATGTATTTTTTGAATCAAAGATTCCTCGGTATCAACATCATCAATCTCAACTACTCCTTGAGTTATAATTGGACCAGTATCAATCCCTTCATCAACGTAATGAACAGTACATCCACTATATTTTGCACCATAGTCAACAGCTTGCCTAGGAGCATGTAATCCTGTAAATGAAGGCAACAATGAAGGGTGGAGATTTATAACCTTTTTCTCGTAATGAGAAGTGAAGAAAGGGGAAAGGATTCTTTTAAATCCTGCTAATACAATTAATTGGACATCATACTTTTCTATTCTTGAGATTATCTCTGTTTCAAATGCTTTTCTAGAATCATAATCTTTGTGAGATAAGTATATTGACTCTATTGACAGATTTTTTGCTCTTTCTAAGACATATGCGTCAGGCATATTACAAAAAAGGAAAGAGACTTCTATGTTGGGAATATTAGCTTTAACTATAGCTTCAAAGTTGGAACCATTACCGGATGAGAATATAGCTATTTTAAATTTGTCAGACATAAGAAATTAACTAGGCAGCTACCTACTTTCCCAAAACCAACGGGTCTCAGTATCATCGGCCTCTGAGGACTTAACTTCCGGGTTCGGAATGGAACCGGGTGTACCCCCTCCAGTGTGGCCACCTAGAACCTAAAATCTTATACAAAAAAATATTTATGTCAATATCAAACTTAAATTTTTAATCTAAATAGCTAAGAACAGGTAATTTACGAAGTTTTTTAAGCTTTTTCAAAGCTTTTAATTCAATTTGCCTTATCCTCTCACGGGTAACATTGAACTCTTTTCCTATTTCTTCTAAGGTGAAGGCTTGATCTTCATCTATACCGAACCTTTTCTTTATAACCTCTTTTTCTCTCTCATTTAGAACCTTATGTAGGGAGTCATTAATCATGTCTTTCAATTCATTACTTTTAAATGAATCATACTGAGAAGGTGTCTTGTCATCTCCAACAGTATCAAGCAAAGTTTGAGAGGACTCTTCATCATTAATTGGTGAGTCTAGAGCTATCGGGTCTTTTGTTACCCTAAGAATTTTTTCTACTTTATTAATTTCATAGTTTGATTCTACTGCTAGTTCAGAAGAAGTTGGTTCTCTTCCTAGCCTCTGAACCAATACCCTGGATGCTGAAGCTAGTCGATTAATTTGCTCAGTCATGTGAACAGGTATTCTTATTATCCTTGCTTGGTCTGCCAAAGATCTAGTAATTGCTTGCCTAATCCACCATGTCGCATAAGTTGAGAATTTATATCCTCTTTCATACTCAAACTTCTCTACAGCTCTAATCAAGCCAATATTGCCCTCCTGAATAAGATCCAGAAAGGGTAATCCTTTGTTGGTATAACGCCTAGCGATACTTACAACCAACCTTAAGTTGGACTCGACAAGCTTCTTCTTAGATACAACATAGTTAAATTTAGCTTTCTTAATATCAGTGATAAAACCTTTGCTATATTTATTCTTTTTAATAAATGTAACAAAAGAACGAAGAAAATCGGTAGAAAATTCAATTTTTAATAGCTCTTCTTTTAAATTTTCCTTTTCCTTGGCAGGTAATTTCTTTTTAGCTAAAGCATTGCTAATAACTTCAAAGACGTTTGTGACTCTTCTATTTAGACTTTCATTTTTCTGTGATAGATATGAGTCGTCCTCAACTTCATAATCAAAGGAATCATCAGGCTCAGACTGAGAAAGATAATTTTCACCCAAATATCTCAACAAACTTAAATCAGAGACTATTGAACTACAAATATAATTTTTAGCAATACTCAACTTTGATGCGACATCAACCTCCTCTGATTTCTTAAGGAGAGAGTGGAAAGCTATAGTGTTCAGATAACTCTTAACAGGATCATCAGTTGCTTCAATTTTTTTGACTGGAATAGAAAGCTGGAATTCTTTTTTGACTTTTTTATCTAGTTTAATCTTGGGCAGAATTTTGTTTACAAAGTGAGGAAGGAAATTTATAGCTATAGGTAATGTACTCTTGCTAAACATATGCACCCGCTTATATTTTAACCAATTTTATTAAAACTTACTAAAAAAATTAATCGTTAATTTGCATTTAAAGTAATGCCTTTTCTTTCTCAATTAGATTCTTTAATTGATTCAACAGGTCTTTTTCTTCTAATTCTGTCATATTCGACTTTTTACTAAGTCTTAGATTTATTAATCGTTTTGAATCCTTAATTAAATCTAAATCTATTCTCTTTATGCAATCCAAAATTAATTTTTTTCTTAATGGCACTTCTTTGGGTATATCAAAAGGGGTAAAAACTAAATCTGACAGCATACTGCTTGTTGCATCTTCAGAAATATTTCCTATAACTATGGAAGCCTCAGAATCAATATGTTTACTTAGAACATTTAAAATCTCTTTGTGAAATGAATTAGTAAAAATCTCTGAGCATTTACTCATTAAGGATACATCTCGAGAATCAACAAACTCTATGAAAACTTTTAAAATTATATCCTCCGGACTAAGTATACGATTCGAGTGAGCTTTTTGAGGAGATAATTGGGGATTCACAGATTCTTTATCAATCATACTTTCAATCTTTCTTTTAGAAATTGAAAAGGCAGAAGCAAATTTATTTATAAACTCATCTCTTTGAATATAGTCCTGCACGTACCTTATCTTTCCTACGAAGCTATCAACCGCCTCATTAATTGTTAAATCCTTCTCTATTAATTTATCCTTAAGATATTCAACATACTCATCTATTATCAAATTAGATTGCTTAGCACATTCAATAAACTTATCTATCCCAAATTTCTCTAAATAAGAACAAGGATCTAGTCCAGACGCCAGCCTTAGACTAAAGATTTCAATTCCAAATTGAAATAATGGATCAATGTTTTTAAAAGAAGAATCTATCCCCGCAGTATCTGAATCATAACAAAGAATTACTTTACTTGTGATTTTCTTAATCTCATTGGCATGTTCCAAGGTGAGGGCTGTTCCCATAGTCGCAACAACGTTATAAAGCCCCAAACGGTTCATCATTAGTACATCGGTGTAACCTTCTACTATAAATATATACTTAGGCTTTCTACCATTAAGTTTATTAAAATTTCCTAAACCATACAAAACCTTACGCTTCGAAAAAATTTCAGACTCTTTAGAATTTATATATTTTGCCTTGTCATCTCCAATAGTTCTTCCCGCAAAGCCTAATATATTCCCTTGTCTATTCTTTATTGGAAAGATAATTCTATTTCTAAAAAAATCAAAGAACTCCTCTTTGCCATCTTTTTTATTTATTAGACCCAATGAAAGCGCCATACTTAGCACCTCCTTCTTACCCAGAACCATCTTTGTAATTGAATCCCAACTATTAGGTGCAAAACCTAAAGAGTTTTCAGTTATATCATCCTTACTAAACCCTCTGGATTCTAAATATTTAGTTGGTTCATAGTTGGCTTGATCATCCATCAAGCATCTAGTAAAAAAGAGTGAGATTTTCTTATTAAAATCAAACATTTTCTTATCTAGCCCTATTTCACCAGTTGGCTTATAGTTATTTTTCGGAATTTTAATATTAAAGAATTCTGAAATTTCTTCCAAAGTCTCAGGATAAGTCAGATTTTTAAATTCTTTTATAAACTGTATCAGGTTTCCACCTGCTTTACATACAAAACAATGAAATAGGCCCTTATCTTCGCTTATATGCATAGAAGGAGTCTTGTCGTCATGAAAAGGACATAAGACCTTATAGCCACTTCCAGATTTTTTTGATTCTGACCAATTTTTATCTATGTATTCTTTAATTGAGGTTTTACTTAGGATGTCTTCTTTGTCTTGGTTAAATTCATTAGGTGACATTTACTTACTTTAATATCTTGGCTTTCTAACTTTTTTATTCATCCTTTTCTTGGCGGCGAAAAGTTTTTTCTTTTTTGTCTCACTTGGCTTTTCAAAATACTCTTTTTTGCGAGCATCTGATAGAATTCCACCCTTTTCAACCTGCCTTTTAAATCTTCTAAGGGCGTTTTCTAAATTTTCATTACTTCCAACATATATACCTGGCATTAAACTCTCCGATAAGTAGAGAAATTTATATTAGTATTAAATTAAAGTCAAGAAATTAATCAAGAAAGAAGCTTTAGTGACTTTTTGATTATTTCATTCTTATTGATTTTAAAATAGTTGTACAAGTCATCTTTAGGTGCACTTGCGCCAAAAGTCTCAATGGATACAACTTGTGAAAAATCATCAAAAAAGTTTTTCCAACCCATTGATAATCCTGCCTCTATAGATAAGATTGGACAGTCACCTAGAATTTCCTTCCTAGTTCTCTTGGGTTGGTCTAAAAATCTTTCAAGGCAATTAATTGAAACAACCGTTGTTGATATACCCTTTTTTTCTAAAGTAAGTGCAGCGGCATGAGCTATCTCCACTTCAGAACCAGATGATACAAAAGTTAATTGTCTTTTACCCCGAGCTTTAAATACAATTTGAGCTCCAGTGCTTAATAGCTCCTTATCAATCTTATGGGGTAGCGCATTTAAAAGCTTTAAATCTTGCCTACTTAAGGCTATTAAGGATGGGGAATCTGAATTAATTGCATCAATCCATGCGTGAAAAGTTTCGTTAATATCGCAAGGCCTATATACATTAAGATTAGGTATAGCTCTAAGGCTTGCTAAGTGCTCTACGGGTTGATGAGTTGGTCCATCTTCACCAAGGCCTATAGAATCATGAGTCATAACGTATATAACTTTCAAACCCATCATTGCAGATAATCTGATAGAAGGTCTACAGTAGTCAGAAAAAACCAAGAAGGTTCCGCCATAAGGAATAATACCTTTATGCAAAGATAAACCGTTCATTATAGAAGCCATTCCATGTTCCCGAATACCATATCTGATATATTCACCTGAATAATTTTTATAAGAAATGTCAACCATAGACTTAACTTTCGTATTATTAGATGGGGTTAAATCTGCGGAGCCTCCTATTAATTGAGGTATATTATTCTTAAGTACCTCCAAAACCTTCTCACTTGCTTTCCTAGTAGAAATCTTTTTAATTGCATCATTATTTTTTCTAAAAGATTGATACAAATTTTCTTGAAAAGATGGGCTAAAGCTCCCTGAAAGGCTTTTAGTGAAATCTTTTTTTAAAATACTTTTTTTAAGGTTAAGCTCCCATTTGAGTCTAAGTTTTTTTGACCTAAGGCCTGCTCTTCTCCAAACTTTTAAAACAGGCTTAGGAATTTCAAAGGGTTTGTAATTCCATTTAAGATTTTTTCTAGTTTTAGCAACCTCATCTTTACCTAAGGCTGCACCATGGCTCTTTTCAGAACCCTCTTTATTTGGAGAGCCATAGCCGATTTTGGTAGCACAGGCTATCATAGTAGGCTTCTTAGATTTTTGAGCTTTTTCAATTGCTGTCCGTATCTTGGAATGATTATGTCCATCTATTTTTATATAATTCCAATTATATGAATTCATCCTACTTTTTATATCATCAGATGTAGAAAGATTAGTTGGTCCATCAATTGATATCTTGTTGTCATCAAAAAAGACTATTAACTTGCTTAATTTGAGATGCCCAGCCAAACTTAAGACTTCATGGCTTAGGCCTTCCATTAAACATCCATCTCCAACAAAAGCATAAGTATAATGATCAACTAACTCGTCCCCAAACTCACTATTCTGTATTCGTTCTGCAAGAGCCATACCTACAGCATTACCAAGCCCCTGAGCAAGAGGACCTGTAGTAGTTTCGACTCCAGCTGTATGTCTATATTCTGGGTGACCAGGAGCTTTAGACCCCAGCTTTCTAAAGTTCTTTATTTGATTCAAAGACGGATCTGGAAATCCAAGTAAATACTGTAACGAATAAAGTAACATTGAGCCGTGACCATTAGATAAAACAAATCTGTCTCTATCTGGCCAACTTGGTCTAGATGCATCAAATTTTAAAAACTCATGAAATAATATAGTTGCTACATCAGCCATGCCCATGGGCATGCCTGGGTGACCTGAGTTAGCTTTTTCAACTGCATCAATAGATAAGAATCTAAGAGAATTAGGAATTCTTGAGTCCATAATTTAAAATACATTATCTTAATACAAGATGAATTCAAATTTTTTTCTATCTTTTATTGAAAAAAAATCCTACTAATATAAAATTCAAATACAAAAACTATGGCTAAAATAACTTATTTAAGAGGTAGACAAATACTTGATTCACGTGGCAACCCTACCGTGGAGGTAGATATGCGCCTTGATCAAGGAGAAATTTGCCGTGGCTCTGTACCCTCAGGTGCATCTACAGGATCGCATGAAGCAATAGAGCTTAGAGATAAGAACCCTAAAGAATTTAATGGCAAAAGTGTAAAACAAGCGGTAAATAATATAAATGTAGTTATCCAAAAAAGTATAGTTGATAAAAATTTCGCATCCCTTCAAGAATTTGATCACTTTCTGTTCAATTTGGACGGAACCGAGAATAAATCAAAACTAGGAGCTAACGCCGTACTAGCTTGTTCGATGACATTCCTAAAATGCATAGCAAAGAACAGCAATAAAGAAGTATACGAATTTTTAAACACTAATGGAGAGTACGTGCTACCGTCACCTTTAATGAATATTATAAATGGAGGTGCTCATGCAAATAATGGTCTTGATATTCAAGAATTTATGATTGTACCCGCAGGATTTCCGACTTTCTCTGAGTCTCTAAGAGCTGGGGTAGAGATTTTCCATAAGTTAAAAGATTTATTAAATAAGAATTCTCATTCAACCGCTGTTGGTGATGAAGGTGGTTTTGCCCCAAATTTACGCTCAAACGAAGAAGCTTTGAGCTTTATATCCGAAGCAGTCTCCAATGCGGGATACAAATTAGGAAAAGAGATTTTTTTTGCATTGGATGTAGCGGCTACAGAAATATACAAAAATCAAAAGTATAGAATTGATAATAAAGATTTAGGCATTGATGAAATTTCAAGATATTATCAAGAATTAATTGAAAAATACCCTATTATCTCAATTGAAGACCCTCTAGATGAAGATGATTGGGATGGGTGGAAAATGCTGACCAAACTGATAGGAGATAAAGTTCAACTTGTTGGTGATGACTTATTTGTAACCAACAATGCACGACTACAAAAAGGTATTGATGAGCAGGCTGCAAACAGCATTCTGATTAAGATTAATCAAATTGGCTCAATATCAGAAACTTTACAGGCTATTGAGTTAGCTAAGAAAAATGATTTTTCTTATATAATATCTCACCGATCCGGTGAAACAGAGGACTCAATTATTGCTGATATATCTGTGGCTACTAGTTCTGGACAAATAAAAACTGGCTCTTGCTCTAGAACTGATAGAACAGCAAAATATAATCAACTTCTTCGTATTGAGGATACCTTGGGTGACAAAGCAAGATTCTCAAAATTAAAGACTTTTAATAGTTCAATCTAATTAGGTATTATATTATCTTCATATGAAACCAGAAACACTTTTTGATAAAATATGGAACAATCACATTGTCCATGAAGAAGAAAATAAGCCTACTCTTCTATATATAGATTTGCACCTGGTTCATGAAGTCACTTCACCTCAAGCATTTGAAGGCTTAAGACAAGCTGCGAGAAAAGTAAGAAGAACAGATAAAACTTTTGCTACTATGGATCACAATGTCCCAACTATCGATAGAAACAATATCAAAGATCCTATTTCCGCCCAACAAATTAAAACTCTCGAAAACAATTGTAAGGAATTTGGTGTTGAGCTTTTTGACCTAGCTAGTCCATATCAGGGGATAGTGCATGTCATAGGGCCCGAACAAGGTTTAACAAGGCCAGGAAGCACAATAGTCTGCGGTGACAGTCATACATCTACACATGGAGCTTTTGGAGCTTTAGCATTCGGTATTGGAACAAGTGAGGTTGAACATGTTCTATCAACACAATGTTTGTGGCAAAATAAGCCTAAAACTTTTGAAGTAAGGGTAGATGGAGCTAGACCAAAGGGTGTAACCGCAAAGGATATTATTCTCAGTATAATAGGAGAAATTGGGACAGCTGGTGCCACTGGTCATGTAATTGAATATACCGGCGATGCAATCAAAGCATTATCGATGGAACAAAGAATGACAATTTGCAATATGTCGATAGAAGGTGGGGCTAGAGCTGGAATGATAAGCCCAGATGAAATAACTTTAAATTATTTGAAGGATAAGCCTAGAATTAAGTCATTAGACAACGTGGATAGCCTAATGCTGGAATGGAAAGAGTTAGCTTCTGATAAAGGCTGTAGTTTTGACAAAACACTTATCTTAGACGCAGCTAAAATTGCACCTCAGGTTAGCTGGGGCACTAGTCCAGGCATGGTATCTAGCGTTGACAGTAAAGTTCCAAACCCGAAGAATTTTGAAGACCCTGTTAAAAGGAAATCAGTTGAAGATGCACTAAATTATATGGGGCTTAAAGCAGATACTTCGATAGAAGATATCAAAATCGATACTGTATTTATTGGTTCATGCACTAACGGTAGAATAGAAGACCTAATTGCTGCTAGTAAAATTATCAATGGTAATAAAGTTTCCTCCAATGTTAAAGCTATAGTTGTACCTGGATCTCAAGTAGTTAAGTACCAAGCAGAGAAGCTTGGTATAGATAAAATTTTTAAAGATGCGGGATTTGAATGGAGAGAATCAGGGTGCAGCATGTGTCTAGCAATGAACCCAGATAAATTATCCCCTGGTGAAAGAGCAGCAAGTACTTCAAATAGAAATTTTGAAGGAAGACAAGGAAAAGGTGGTAGGACCCACTTAGTTAGCCCCACAATGGCTGCTGCTGCAGCTTTAGAAGGAAGATTTATAGATATTAGATCTTACGATATAGATTTGGGAGACTATTAATCGATGGAAAAATTTAAAACTGTGAATAGCCGCCCTGCCCCACTTGATTCATCCAATGTGGATACGGATCAAATAATTCCAAAACAGTTCTTAAAAAGAATTGAACGGACTGGGTTCGGACAATTTCTATTCTTTGACTGGCGTTTTAATGATGACGGATCAGAAAATGAGAATTTTGTATTAAATGATTCAAGATTTAGAGATTCTGAAATCTTGCTTTCACAAGAAAACTTTGGTTGCGGTAGCTCTAGAGAGCACGCTCCATGGGCTCTGAGAGACTATGGATTTAAAGTTATAATCTCAACATCATTTGCAGACATACTTTACAATAATTGCTTTAAAAATTGTATTTTGCCAATAATTCTTAGTGAAGATAAGCTAGACTATCTTTTTAAATCTACGATTGAGTTTGAAGACTATAAATTAGTAATAGATCTTGAGCTTATGGCCATTAGCGATAACAAAGGTTTTTCTTATAAATTCAATATTGATCCATATAGAAGGAAATGTCTTCTAGAGGGGCTCGATGATATTTCCTTGACCTTGATACACGAAGAAAAGATTACTTCCTATGAGAATAATCTTATAAAATAAGATAAAAGACAATCTAAAAAAACAACTATGCTATATATAGGATAAAATACTTATATGTAAATAATGATTTATTTGGTTTTCTAGATGGTGAAAATAAAACTAAAGCAGAGCTTAAAAACATCTCAAAAAGGCTATTTAACGTTAGAGTCAAAGCTGTTTATTAAATTAATTAAACTAAATATTAGTGAAATAAATGGTCTCTTAGAAGATGAGTTATTGGAAAATCCTTGCTTAGAAGAGGAGTCCATTGGAATTGTGCAAGAAAAAATTACTACTCAAGATTATGATAAGGCAGATAATGAGAGGTTGGTTGAGTACGATGAAAATAATATTGTTGACTACTTAATAAAACAAATTAATTTGCTTAATGTAACAAAAAAAGAAAAAAAGATATACGCCTGCTTAGCTTATCTTTTAGATGAGAAAGGTTTTCTACTTTATTCAAATGAAGAAGTTCTAGATATTTTAAAATCACAAGAAAAAATAAAGTGTAATCTTGTTGATATTGAAGAAATTATACTAAAAGGACAAAGGATTCTTGATCCATGTGGAATTCTAGCAAGAAGTGTCAATGAGTCTTTAAAAATACAACTCCAGATGACTAATAATGATGACTTTGAACTTTATTCTATAATTATAGATAAATATCTTGAAGAGATATCCAAAAAAGAATATAAGACTATTAGTAAATCTTTAAACGTTCCTATAATTAAAATTAAAAAGTTTATAGATGATATATCGGAACTAACTATTAATCCTGCAAATATTTTCTACTCAACTGATTCGGACATTAAAAATCCCGAACCAGAAGCCTACGTCTATATTCAGGATAATAAGTTAGTTGTTCAATCCAATAAAAATATTAAAAAAATTAGGGTTTCAAATTATTACAAGAAGATGCTTTCCATTAAGAGAAATCTAGATAAAGAAGTCAGTAGCTACCTGAAAGATAAAATTGATAGTGGAGCTCTTTTAATAAAAACTATAAATGAGAGAGAAGAAATGTATTCGAACGTGTTTAATCTTTTAGTCCAAATTCAAGAAGACTATATACTTAAAGGAGAGAGATATCTTAAATCATTGAAGCTATCTGACATTGCTGAGCAATTAAATGTTCATGAGTCTACAATTAGTAGAATAACAAGCAACAAATACATTAGCACGCCCCGAGGGATGCTTAATATGAAAAGGTTTTTTGTTAATAAAGTAAATTCTAGTTCCACTGAATCTTCGGCCGCAGTTAAAGATATAATAGAAAAAATGATTGGAACAGAAGACGTAAATCATCCACTAACCGACGACACAATAAAATCAGAATTAGACAAAAGAGGAATCAGCATTGCCCGAAGGACTATTGCAAAATACCGAAATGTACTTAAAATACCATCATCAAATAAGAGGGTGAAAAAATAATGAAATTAAGTGAATTGCTAGATGAAGAATTAATATTTATTAATCTTCCCCCAATTGAAAAAAATATTTTTTTACAGAACCTTATTTCTATTTCTGCAGAGAGAAAAGAAATTCTTAATAAAGCTATGATTACAGAGCTTATAATTAAAAGAGAGGAGCTTTGTAGTACGGCTTTAGATAATCATATAGCGATACCACACGCTAAAATTCCAGGAATCAATAAGACCTACCTAAGCTTGGGGGTTTGTAACCAAGGTATTGATTTTGGTTCTATAGATGGTCTTAAAACAAAAATATTTATAATGATTTTGCATCCCGAAGAAACAGGTAATCAGCATTTAGAGATTCTAAAATCTGTTTCAAATTTACTTATTAAAAACAATATAGTAAACGAACTTTTATCCTTAAATAGTCCCAAAGAGATAATTGACTATGTGAAAGAGAATGAGTAGCAAATTCATAAGCCAACATGGGGTACTAGTAAGACTTCTAGACAAAGGAGTTCTTATAACCGGTAAAAGTGGGCTTGGCAAAAGTGAGTGCGCAGTCGAACTATTATATAAAGGTGCCTTTCTCGTTGCTGATGACGTTGTTTTAATTAAGCAAGATAATGAAGAACTTATAGGTTCTCCGCCTGAGACAATTAAAAATCTAATCGAAATTCGAGGAATTGGAATCATAAATGTTAAAGATATATTTGGAGAGAAATCTATTATAGAAAACAGTAAAATAGATTTAATGATTGAATTAATTGACTACAAAGATAACCTTAACTACGAAAGGCTGGGATACGATACAACTTATATCCAAATTCTTAACTCTAAAATACCTCACATGAAAATACCAGTAGGACCAGGAAGGAATCTGTCAACTTTAATAGAAATCGCAGTGAAAAAAATAATTCTTGAAACTTAGTTTTGAAATAAGAATTTAATCTATTAAAATTATATTATGTTTAATGTAATGATAATAACACACGGTGAACTTTGCAAAGAGCTTGATTCTGCTGTGAAATTTATTTTAGGTAATAAGATTGTTAGAGATATTTATACATTGTCGATAGATAAAGAGACCAGAGATTTCGACACATATGCAAATAGAATATCTAATTTTATAGTAGAAGATAAGAAGACAATAATTTTCACTGATATGTTTGGTGGCACACCGTCAAACATTAGCCTCACTTTTTTTGAAAAAAATCACATAGAGATTATATCCGGAGTAAACTTACCAATGTTAATTAAGGCTTGTACAATAGAAAAGTATGAATCTTTTGAAGAAGCAGTTAAACTAATTGAGAATTCGGGAAAAGATAATATAATTGTAGCGGGGAATTTAGATATTTAAATTATGTCAGAGTTAGATCACAAGCAAGTTTATGAAGAATGGTCAAAAATCTTTCTAGTAAATAACTATGAAGATTGGTCACTTGATATTGATCCAAAAATCAAAGAAGATTTTGCTACTATAGCTTTATTTTTAGATTATAAAACTGCAAAATCATCTGGTGAAGAGAAAGAGGTCTATGAGGGTATCAAAAAAGCATCTTTGATTATTTTAGATTTTTTAGAAATTCAAATCATTGATAATCCGGAAGAAAAAAAAATACAGCTTATAAAAAAAGAATCATCGAGAATTAGAGACAAGAAATTAGCAAAAGAAATCTGGGGATGAAAAAAATCTTCTCAAAATTTAATGGCTTTATAATCGACTTGGATGGAGTCATCTATCTAGAACGTAAGCTTTTACCTTTCACCAAAGAATTTATTGATCTCTTACACAAAAATAAAAAAAAGTATGTGTTCCTAACTAATGATTCATCTGTATCTCCAGAAGAATACTCAAAAATCCTAAAAAAAATTGGTATAAAATGTGACGAGAGACAAGTAATAACTCCTATTTCTAACTTTATCAATATAGTAACAACGAACTTTTTAGAAAAAAAAGGGATAATGATTTTCGCAAGCAAAAAACTTAAAGATTTTTTAAAAAAACAAAAAATTAAAACTATAAGTGACGTATCAAGATTCAAAGACCCTGAGAATATACTTGTTTCCGGAAATATAGATTTCAACTATAGGGACCTCATGTATGCATCTTTATGTGTTCAAAATGGAGCAAACTTATATGCAACCAGTGTCGACAATAGCTATCCTACTAAGCTAGGGAATGTTCCTGCTACAGGATCAATTATTGCTGCTATCACAAAGACATTTCCAACAAAAGTTATTAATCTAGGTAAGCCGACAAGAAAAATTTTTATGCTGGCAGTTCAAAAACTAGGTTTACCAAAATCTGAAATATTAACAATCGGCGATAACTTAAAAACTGATATTGCTGGTGCAAATTCAATTGGAATTAAAAGCGCTCTTGTGCTAACAGGGAAAACCAATGCCCAAATGGCTAAAGAGTCAAAAATAGATCCTACCTATATTATAAAGAACCTTAAGATTTAGTTCCCTGAACCAAGCAAACCATTTTTCCTGAATGCTTATTTTCATACATCAATTGATGCGCTTTAGGAATCTCATTATAATCAAAGACCTCAGAAACAACAGGGTTAATCATACCTTGATGAACAAGTTCATTGGCCCTAATACATTCTAAGGCATTAGCAAAATGCGACCCTATTATATCCTTCTGTAGCATCCACAAGTATCTAACATCAAAGGAACAATCATAGCCAGAAGTCCCTGCACATATAACTACCCTACCGAATCGTTCACATACAAAAACACTAGTAGGAAAAGTCGTTTCACCTGGGTGTTCGAATATAACATTTGGGCTTTTTCTTTCACCTAAAATTTCCCAAATCTTTTTTCCGAAATTTTTCATTTCTTTAAATCTCATAGCTGTCTCTTCGGGGGTCTCGTTCTTTTTGTAAGCTAAATTTGGAAAATCTTTTCTATTAATTACCCCAACAGCTCCTAAATCCTCGCACATTTTAAATTTATCTTGCGAAGAAACTACTGCGATAGCTTTAGCACCTAACATTTTACATATTTGCAATGCAAAAACACCTAATCCACCAGCTGCTCCCCATACAAGCACTACCTCGCCTGGTTGAACATTTGCTTTAGATACAAGCATTCTATAAGCAGTAAAATAACATAAAGCATATGAAGCTGCCTCTTCCCAATTCAAGTGCTTTGGTTTCTTTAAAATTTGTTGGGCTTGTACTTTAGTAAATTGAGCAAAACAACCGTTAGGCGTTTCGTATCCCCATATTTGTGCTTGCTTACTAACCATAGGGTCATAACTAATAAAATCTCCATTTGACTGGGTCATATTTGAGTGTGGCTCCTCACTTTCCACGCCACAATGAATTATCACTTCATCGCCTTTTTTCCAACTTTTAACATTTGAACCAACATCCCATACAATCCCAGAGCAATCACTGCCTGCTATATGAAGATCCTGTTTGTGAACATCTAAAACAGAGATTGGCTCTCCTAAGCCTGCCCAGACGCCATTAAAATTAATCCCAGTAGCTACTACTAAAACTAATACATCGTTAGGGCCACATTCTGGAACTGGAAGCTCTTCCTCTTGAAAGGACTTCATAGGTTCACCGTGCCTTTCTTTTCTGATAACCCAAGCTTTCATTTTTTTTGGCTTGAAATTTAGGTCTTTCGGTATTACCCCTATCGGTAATGGATCTGAATAACTCATATAAAAATACTCCCTATTTAAAATTTAAACTCATTGCATCTTTAATAAGCTCAAGATTATTTCTAGCAACTTTTCTAGCAGTCTTGGAGCCTTCAATGATTATATCTAAAATTTCACTCTTATTCTTTAAAATTTCACTCCTTCTTTGCCTAATAGGTTCTAAGAAATGATTAATGTTTTTTACAAGTGAATTTTTAACCTCAACGTCGCCTATTTTTCCTTTTGAATATCTATCTTTAAAATCATCTAACTCTTCTCTATCTGAATTAAATATATCATGATAGATAAAAACAGGATTGCCCGCAACCTTACCAGGAATATCTGCACTTGTCCTATTAGGGTCAGTGAACATTTTCATCACCTTTTTTTTAACTAAATCCTCATTATCTGATAAATATATAGAATTATTTAATGACTTACTCATTTTTCCTTGACCGTCTGTACCTACTAATCTTGAAACTTTACTTACAAGTGGTTGAGGCTCAATCAATATATCCTTATATGATGAATTAAATCTTCTTGCAATCTCTCTTGTTAATTCGACATGGCTAAGCTGGTCTTCACCAACAGGGACAGCCGAAGCATTAAAGGCCAATATGTCTGATGACATCAAAACGGGATAAGAAAGTAATCCTAATGAATAGTTATCATTTAAGTTCATAGATATTATTTTTTCTTTCAATGTTGGAATTCTTTGAATTCTAGGAACCGAGCATAACATAGATAATAGAATTGTTAGCTCAGAAATCTCAGGAATTTTGGATTGAAGATAGAAACAGGATTTTGATGGGTCTAAGCCAACAGACATCCAGTCCATAACCAACTCAACTATATTCTCATTCAGATCTTCCACCTTATCCTGATGAGTAGTTAGCATATGTAAATCTGCTATTAAAAAAAAACAGTTGTAGCTTTCTTGGAGCTTGATTCTGTTCTCAAGAGTTCCGACATAGTGTCCAAGGTGGAGACTTCCTGTTGGTCTATCTCCAGTAACTAAAATTTTACTTTTGTTTTTATCATTCATAAATTTATAATTAAATAGGATATCTTAGGTTTAATAATAAGAAAATATATTATGAAAAAAATATCAATAAAAACGCTAGCACCTCTTTTAACTATAAGTAGAATTGAAAGAATTGATAGAGTACTTAAAAAAAGAACTAAGGGCATATCTGTCCTCCTAGAGGATATTTATCAAGGGCATAATATTAGTGCTGTACTAAGAACGTGTGATAATCTTGGGATACAAAATATATACATAATACAAGATTCTAATAAGATTAATCTTTCCAAAGGAATTTCCTTAGGGTCTGAAAAGTGGGTAACTCTAAAAATAAAAAAAAATAACCAGACAAAATCGGACTTTATTAAAGGACTAAAGAAAGAGGGTTTTAAACTGGTTTCTACAGTTCCACCATCAAAAAAAAAATCAATAATTCTAGAAGATTTTAAAATTGAAAAAAAAATGATTATTGCGTTTGGAAATGAAGAAAAAGGTTTAAGTAGCGAAATACTAGATGAATCAGAATCATTAATAAGTGCTCCAATGGATGGATTTAATGAAAGTTACAATATTTCTGTTTCGTGTGCCATCATAATGAATCAAATTATATCTAAAGCAAAGAAGCAAAATAAATTAGTACATCTTAATAAGAAAGAAATGGATAACCTGAAGATGGAATGGTATATAAAGTCAATTAGAAACTCTTCAACAGTTATCAAAAATTTAATGAAAAAAAAATAATCGCGCCTGGAAGGACTCGAACCCTCGACCTCCAGAGCCGTAATCTGGCACTCTAATCCAACTGAGCTACAGGCGCTTTTGATTCGGAGAGAGGGGGATTCGAACCCCCGGTACGGATTTACTCCGTACGGCTGATTAGCAATCAGCTGGTTTAAGCCACTCACCCACCTCTCCATAAACTACTATTATGGCTGATGAATTGGTAAAAATAAATCTGTAAAATTCTTAACTGGAGTAAACGAGGAGCTTGGAATTTCAACAAAAGTTGTATGCCAATAATGCATAGAACCATTCCAAAGACCTGGTAGCTCAGTAAAAACAAAATCCTTACCTTTCATATTCCTTTTCACCACCATCCTAAGTGAATCCTCAGAAAAATCCTTAAGATTAAACTTATTACCTGAGAAATCTTTCAAGCTACATACCATTTCTACTGGATTAAAGTAAGTACTGCTATTCCAAACTTCCTTCTGACTCTTATCACTAAAGTCAACTTGAGACTCCTCAACAATCTGTACAGATTCTGATTTACCATCAAAAACCCAAAAAGGCTTACCTCCCTTAGAATTTTCATCCTTAACGACACCACAAACTCGAACAGGCTTATTAAGAATTTGAATGATAATATCAACTTTCTCTTCTATGGTTTTACCCTTAAATTGAGAGGATAAAATACTCTCTAGTTGGTTAATTGAAGGCTCTAGAAGACTGTACTTTCTTTCTGCGAATCGCTGAATCATCATATCAAAGTTCTTCTTAGTGTTAAAAGCTATATTAAACAAGGAAGTAGATATACTATTTCTGAGACCACGAGTTTTAGGGGATATGTTATCAATATTATTTATGAAAATAAAATCAGCATCAATTTCGTCAAGTGCATTTATTAATGAGCCATGTCCAGAAGGATGGGTATATATTTCTCCATTTTCATTTCTGTGGATATGGCCTTCAGAATCGAGGCAAATACTATTTGTCGACTTTGACTGAATAATGAAATTACATAACGATTTTGGATTGCTATCTGTAAAAAAAGGAGATTTGGCTAATTTAGAATTAAACTCATCTACAAATTCACCTTGAATTGAAAAAGAAATTTTTGTATTTGTTAAATCATCGGAACCATTTAATATAAATTGCTCTAAGGGTGTTATAGGAATATTGTTAATCAAATGGAACTCAATCAAGGCTTTAGGTTTTGATGAGAAATTTAAGAAGGACTCATCTAATAAAAGTTTTTTTAATTCGTCAACATTATCAGTATTAATTATTCTTTCAATATCTATATTGTTTGACGAACAAAAGCTCTCAATTTTATAATAAAACGGTAGCAATCTAAATTTTTTTAAAGACTCTTTAGTGAACATTGTAAAATCAAACATCCTCGTTGCATAGCCTGAAGAAGGGATGAACCTTGAGATGTGTATTCCATCGGGCGGCGGCGAGGATTGAGAATTGATGCTTTTAACCTGTTCTGGGGGTAATATTCCATCATTAGGAACGCAAGGTCTAATCAATTTAAGAGACTTAATTGGAGTCTTACCGGTAATTAAATCAATCTGGCTATCAACTTGCTCTTTATTGATACCAAGACTAGATAAATACTTTAAATCTTCTTCATTCAACATTATCTTCAATTTCGGGGTCGACGGGATTCGAACCCGCGACCTCTGGCGTGACAGGCCAGCGTTCTAACCAGCTGAACTACGACCCCAAAAAAAAATGGGCGCTACAGGATTTGAACCTGTGACATCTTCCTTGTAAGGGAAGCGCTCTCCCGCTGAGCTAAGCGCCCCGAATAGGTTTTTATACTATATGCAGACAAGTAAATGTCAAGATAAGTTCAGCGGCTTCTCGGCTTCTGAAGCATCTACACCCAAAGGCATATCAACCAAAGAAACATCCTTAAGAACTGACTCATTAGACACTATCGCATGAGGAATAACATCGTCCATATGACTAACGCATATAACGCTTATGTCTTTCAAAACCTCTTTCGGGATATCTGACAAATCCTTCTCATTCTCTTTTGGAATTAAAACAGTTTTAACTCCACCCCTATGAGCTGCTAGAATCTTCTCTTTAAGTCCACCAATTGGAAGAACCCTGCCCCTAAGTGTGATTTCTCCAGTCATAGCTAAGTCACGTTTTACTTCTTTTTGAATAAGACCTGACAATATAGCTGTAGCCATAGCTATTCCTGCAGATGGTCCATCTTTTGGTTGTGCACCTTCAGGAACATGAACATGGATATCTATTTTTTGATAGAAATTCCTATCCAATCCAAGCCTGTGTCCTCTAGATCGAACATAACTCATAGCTGCTCTGGTAGATTCTTGCATAACTTCACCTAGTTTTCCTGTAACCGTAAAATTACCCTTACCTGGAACAATAGTAACTTCTATATTAAGAAGCTCTCCACCCACCTCAGTCCAAGCAAGACCAGTAGACATTCCAATTTGGTTACTATCTTCAATCTCCCCATGCTTAAATTTGGGTGCGCCGAGTAATTTTTGAACTACCTTTGGAGTAATATTCAATGAATAGTCCTTACCATTAGTAACTACCTCTTTTGCAGTCTTTCTACAAAGGGTTCCAAACTCTCTCTCCAGAGTCCTCACCCCAGCCTCTCTCGTGTACCTTTGTATAGTGAAATTAACAGCTTTGTCAGAGAACTTAACATTAGAATTATTTAATCCATTATTTTCAAGTTGTTTAGGGATTAAATATTTTTTAGCAATTTTATTTTTTTCTAACTCTGTATAGCCAGATAATTTGATAATTTCCATTCTATCTTGCAATGCCCAAGGAATAGTGTGTAAAACATTAGCGGTCGTTATAAAAAGCACCTGTGATAAATCATAATCAACCTCTAGGTAATGGTCATTGAAAGTTGAATTTTGTTCAGGGTCAAGAGCTTCAAGAAGAGCTGATGCAGGATCTCCTCTAAAATCAGTTCCAACTTTATCAATTTCGTCAAGAAGAAAAACTGGGTTTTTAGAACCTGCTTTTTTCATTCCCTGAATAATCTTTCCAGGAAGAGCGCCAATATAAGTCCTTCTATGCCCTCTAATTTCTGCTTCATCTCTAACTCCGCCAAGAGAAATTCTTACAAATTTTCTACCCATTGACCTAGCTACAGATTTAGCTAATGAAGTTTTACCAACCCCTGGAGGACCAACAAGACATAATATAGGTCCTTTGAGTTTTTCTGTAAGAGTTCTGACAGCTAAAAATTCAGTAATTCTTTCTTTAGGCTTTTCAAGACCAAAATGGTCTTCGTCTAGTACCTCTTGGGCCTTGTCTAACGAAACTTCGTCCTCAGTTAAATCTGAGTTCCACGGAAGAGTAACAAGCCAGTCAATATAATTCCTTACAACTGTTGCTTCTGCTGACATTGAGGACATGCCCTTGAGTTTTCTAATCTCCTTTTCTATTCTTTTTCTTATTTCTTCAGGCATATCTTTACTCTTTAGTGCCTCTTCAAATTCTAGAATCTCTGTTTTAAGATCATCTTTATCGCCAAGCTCACTCTGAATAGCTTTCATTTGTTCTGTTAAATAATATTCTTTTTGAGCTTTTTCCATTTGTTTTTTTACTCTATTTCTTATTTTTTTCTCTACTTGAAGAATCTCTAACTCTGATTGAATTTTTTCGAAAAGCATTTCTAACCTTTTAGCGCAATCCAAACATTCCAGAACTTCTTGTTTATCGGATAGTTTAAATGTTAAGTGAGAAGCAATTGTGTCAGACAACTTACTTGCATCTTCAATTGCAGCAATAGTAACCAAAGTCTCTGTAGGCACCTTCTTGTTTAGCTTGGTATAGTCTTCAAATGCCTCTGTTAAGCTTCTCATTATTGCATTCGTTTCAACGTCAGACTGAGATTCTTCAACTAAATCTTCTACTTCAACATTAAAAAACTTGTTTTCATCATCATAACTTATTAGCTTTGCTCTACTAACACCTTCAACTAATATTTTTACAGTTCCATCAGGCAACCTCAACATTTGCACTATAGTCCCAATTGTTCCGACTTTGTATATATCGTCTGGCCCAGGATCGTTTGTTTTTGCATCTATTTGAGCAGATAATAGAATCTTTTTATCAGTTTTCATAGCTTCTTCTAGGGCTCTGATTGATTTTTCTCTACCCACAAATAAAGGGGCAACCATGTGGGGAAAAATAACCACATCTCGTAAAGGTAATAAAGGAAGTTTATAACTTGTACTCATGAAATCCTCCGTATGGCGTTATTTAATTAAGTTAACCATTAAATATAGTTTTGCAACAAAAATGATTAAAAAAAGGAATAAAATGTATAAAAAGGTGAAAAAAAACCTAACTTATTGCAGTTTTAGAGGATTTACTTTCAAAACTTAACATAGGTGCTTTGTTTTTCATTATTACATCTTCAGTTATTACGCACTTTTTTAAGCCATCTAGTGTAGGAATATCATAAATAAGATCAAGTATTGAGTTTTCAATTATAGACCTCAAGCCCCTTGCGCCTGTCTCTCTCTTGATAGCTTCTTTCGCAATACAGATTAATGACTCTTTAGTGAATTCAAGCTCAACATCATCATTAATTTTAACAAGTTTCTGGTATTGTTTGATAAGGGCATTTCTTGGTTCTGTTAAAATTTTAATTAATGCCTTTTCGTTTAGTGTATTCAAATAAGTAATGACCGGTACCCTTCCAATAAATTCAGGGATAAATCCAAAACTTACTAAGTCTTCTGACTGAATAGATTTTAAGAAGTCGTCTCCTTCTAATCTTTTGACAACTTGCTGCTCACCTTTATCAAAACCTATAGAGTTTTTGCCAATTCTTTTGGCAATAATTTTATCTAACCCACTAAATGAACCACCCAAAATAAATAGAATATTATTTGTATCTACAGGTATGAATTCTTGTTGAGGATGCTTTCTTCCACCTTTAGGGGGTACGTTTACAATCGAACCTTCAATTATTTTCAATAAAGCTTGCTGAACACCTTCACCTGAAACATCTCTAGTTATTGATGGGCTATCACCACTTTTTCTTGCTATCTTGTCAATTTCATCAATATAAATTATTCCCTTTTGTGCTTTTTGAACGTCAAAATCAGAAGCCTGCAATAAGCTTACAAGCATATTCTCAACATCTTCTCCAACATATCCTGCCTCTGTATAACATGTGGCATCAACAATTGTAAAAGGTACATCTAAGAACTTAGCAAGTGTTTGAGCCAGTAAAGTCTTTCCTGAACCAGTAGGGCCAATTAAAAGAACGTTACTCTTTTGTATTTCAACTTCTTCCGTCTTACTTTTTTTGCTCTTTGCAATACTATTTGCACTGATTCTTTTGTAGTGATTATAAACTGCAACCGAAAGATACTTTTTTGCTTGATCTTGATCTATTACATATGAATCCAGTTGTGATTTAATTTCATTAGGAGGAGGAATGTACTCTTGATCCTCTGTAACGACTTGTTCGTCTTTTTCATCCTCGATTATTTCAGTACATAAATCAACACACTCATTACAAATATAAGTTTGAGGTCCAGCAATTAATTTTTTAACTTCTTTCTGACCTTTTCCGCAAAAAGAACAGCTTAAATCGTCTTTACTTGTACTCATTACTTTAAATCCTTTTGTGTAATTATATTATCAATAATTCCATAATCCAATGCTTCTTGTGAAGTTTGATAAAAATTTCTTTGGATATCAGTCTTTATAATATCTAGATCTTTATTTACATGCTGTGAGAGCAATTGCGCTAGAACTTCTTGCTTCCTTTTAGTCTCTTCCATTTCTTTTTCTAAATCATAATATTGTCCACCTAACTGAGTTCCTACGGAATGTAACATTATAGTTGAATTAGGTAATGAGTTTCTCTTACCTTTAGAGCCACTAGCAAGCAATACAGCTCCCATACTTGCGGCTAAACCAAAACATAAAGTGGAAACATCAGGAGCTACATATTGAATTGCATCATAGATTCCTAAACCTGCGGTTACGCTTCCACCAGGTGAATTTATATATAAATTAATATCTTTTTTACTATCGACGGATTCAAGAAAGAGTAGTTGCGCAACAACAACGTTTGCCATATTATCATCTATTGCCCCTCCAATAAATATTATTCTTTCATTGAGAAGTCTTGAATATATATCAAAAGCTCTTTCGCCTGAAGAACTTTGTTCCACTACCATCGGTATAAACATATTGTGATTGTAATTTAATCAATAATCTTAGTCAATTAAGAAGAACACTTAAGTTATTTATCAGCCTTAGGCTTAATCTCCTTAATTTTTGCCTCTGATACGAGAAATCTTATAACTTTCTCATCAGTCAATTTAACTCTTACGTCATCCATTAAATTATTATCTTTATAATACTTCTTAACTTTACTAACCTGTGTATTTTGTGATTTAGCAATAGAAGCAATAACCTGCTCAACTTCATTATCGTCTACCAGAATATTTTCTACCTTAGATATCTCAGCAAAAATCAATGCCAGTTTTACATTTCTTTCTGCTGACTCTTTAATGACTACTTTGGTTTTATCATCTATTTCCTCCATTTTTACACCTTTCTCGTTCATTCTAGCTAAATAGTCATTCTCTAGCCTTTTCTCTTCATCTATTAAAAAAGATTTGGGAAATTCAAATTTATTATCGGCAATTAGCTTGTCACCTATGTTCTTTCTTAAAGTTCCCTCGGATTTTTCATTTGTAGATCTTTCTAAATCAGAGGCAACCCTTTCCTCTAGCATCTCTTTGGATTCAATCCCCAATTTCTTCATAAAATCATCATCTAAGGTCGGAACAACTTTCTTGTAAATTTTGTTAATCAATACAGTACAATTAACAACTTTTCCTGCAGCTTCGCTTATAGGAAATTCATTTGGATAAGTAACATCAAAGTTTTTTTCTTCGGCAACAGTCATTGTTTTAATTTGAGCTTCAATATCAGGAATTAACGAATCGTTTCCTAGCTCTATCATTGCATTTTCTCTTACAAGGTCTTTTACAACTTGACCGTCAACTTGTCCAGAGAAATTGATGGACAGAATATCCTTCTTTTGAATTTTTTTTCTCTTTTTAACCTCCTCGTTTGTTGCAAAATTAATCAACAAATTCTCAATGGCTTTGTCAATATCTTTTTGTTCGATTGAAAAAATTTCCTTTTCTACTTCAAGGGATTTATATTGTGACAGTTCAATTTCAGGAATAAACTCAAAATTAAAAGAAAATTCAAAATTCTTATCTTTGTTAAAATCTTTAAATTCAAGATTTGTGGTTTTAACAACATTTATTTTTTCTTCTACAGCTAAGCTTCTTAGGTTGTCATTAATAATTCTAGTTTTAATTTCTTCATCAATTTGATCTGCATATATAGATTCTACTACTTTTAAAGGCACCTTTCCTTTTCTGAAACCTTTTAAATCGGCATCTTTTTGGAATAGCTTCACAACACTATTAAAAGATTTTAGAACTTCTTCTGCTTCTATATCAAAAAAGGCTTTTTTTTCTGTAGAACTTATATCTTCAATTTTAAAACTCATATTATCTCCAATATGGGAGCGGGGGGACTCGAACCCCCACACCCGAAGGCGCTAGATCCTAAATCTAGTGCGTCTACCAATTCCGCCACGCTCCCTTTCAAAAAATATCTTTTTTTGAATGGATAAATATACTGATTACCTTATCTAAAATCAATTAATGACTCATAAAGGTTCAAAAGCAACAGTTACTTTTTTTGAGTTATGTAAATATTTTTCAATAACTTCATTAACTTGCTTCATTGTTACTGCTCTTATTCTAGATGAAAACTCAAATGGTTCTTCTGGGCCAAGTCCAAAGAATAAACCCTGAGATATTCTTGCGTTAATACTAGCATTTCTCTGAAGAGATATATCATTTCTTCCTATCAGATAATTTTTTGACCTCTCTATTTCCAAAGCAGAAATACCATTTGATACTAAATTAATAATTTCTTCATTAATAGCTTGAATACTTTCTTCTTTCTTCTCTGGTGAACAACCAATATAGACTCCAAAATGTCCCACTGTTGGAGAAGGGCTATAAAAGGAAGAAACCGTATAAGCCAAACTTTTTTTATCTCTCAACTCTAAAAAAAGTCTACCTCCCATTCCAGATAGGCATGAATTCATAACATGAAAAGCATATTGCTCATCCGACTCTATTCCAGGTGCATAAGTACCTATCATTATATGTGATTGCTGCTTATCACCAAGTTTTGATTGATAAAATAAATCTTCAACGATAGGTGAAAAACTTGGAACTTCCTTCTTATCATTTTTTGAAGAATTAACTGAAAGATTTGACTCTAAATTATCAACTAATTTATTTAAATCGAAATTTCCAACAGCTGAGATTAATAAATTGTTATCAGTTAAAGATTTTTGATAAGCATCAAAAATATCTTGACGAACTATGTTATTCAAACTTTCCTCTGTACCATATTGATTCATAGAATATGGATGATTGGGGAATAACATTTCATAGAATTTATCAGCAGCAAGAGCTGCATAATTTTGCTTTTTCCTATTTAAATAAGATAAAGTATCTTGTTTAACAATTTCAATTTCATTATCCAAAAAAGAAGGAAAACAAAGTACATCTGAAAAAATCTTCACTAATTCATTTAAGTTTGCACTTGGTCCTAGTAATTTCAGACCAAAAGTATTTTTACCAGAGTATCCTTCGATATCTGAACCTAGGAGCTCTGTTTTCATAGATAATTCATCTTTAGTAAAACTTTTAGATCCTCTTTCCAAAAGCTCAGATAAGATACTAAATTTTCCATTTGTTTTCGCATCTTCATACCTTAAACCTCCCAAGGAAACAGTTCTCAACGAAAATAAAGGGGTTTTGGTATTTTGAAGTACAAGAAGGTCAATTCCATTTTTTAATCTAATATTTACCGGTTTCTCGTGGATTATTTTAGACATAGAGTAGTCTTTGTCTTTATATGATTTCAATTCTTTTTTTATTAATTTAGAAGGGTCAGAGAAATGATTCGTAATTATTTCCTGAAAATGAGATTTCCCCATAGCTTGAACTTTCTTAGGAAAAATTAAATTTAAATTTAAATTCTCTATTTTAAATAATTCATTTGCAACTGTTGAAATTTCTTCAAGAGTTACACCTTTTATCTTATCTAAATAATCCTGTTTTGAATCTATACTGTCTGTTAGTGAGTAAAGATAGCCTATTGATTGAGCTTGTCCTTGTACTGTCTCATTCTCATGTAAGTCATCAGAAATAATAGAATTCTTAGCTCTTTCAACTTGTCCAGAATCAAAATCTAATGTCTGAATCTGCCTAATTTTTTTGATAATTTCTCCAATAGCTTTATCCACATTTTTATCAAGCATTGTTCCATTTAACATGAAAATCCCAGAGTGTCTCATAGAATAGTTGCTTGCGTAAATGGAAGTGACAAGAGACAAGTCTTCTTTTAATTCTTTGTAAAGCAAGGAGCTTGAACCAGATCCCAGAATGTGACTAATAATGTCAAGAATTGCCGTTTCTTTTTCAATAGCGGCCACTGATTTGAAGGAGAGAGAGAAATAAACTTCGTTTACTTCTTTATTCTCAATATTAACAGCTAAATTCTTAGCTATCCTCTTATCCTGGAAGTTTGATTTTTCAACCTTCCCTCCTCTAACTTGTCCAAAAGTTTCATTTATTTTGGATTTCAGATCATCACAATTCGCACCACTAACAATTACTAGATGCATATTTTCAGCCTGATACCATTTATCATAAAAACTTTTAACATCGGATCTATTAAAGCTTTTTACACTTTCAGGTGTTCCAATAATAGGCAGGCCATAATTGGAAGATGAGAAAGTGCTTTTAAACATCATTTCACTTAAACAATTAGAAGGAGAGTCGTTCCCTCTTTTTATCTCTTCAAGTATTACTTCTAGCTCCTTAGAAAGTTCCAACTCGTCAAAAGTAGCATTTGTCATACAGTCAGAAAGGATATTTAAGCCGATATCAACAAATTCATTAGAAATAGTTGTATAGTAAACAGTTTCATCAAAAGACGTAAAGGCATTTACCTCTCCACCATGCGCTTCTAGTTGCTTAGATATTTCGCCCACTTTTAGCTTATCAGTGCCCTTGAAGATCATATGCTCATGAACATGAGCTAGTCCCCTTTGAGAGTCTTCCTCATATGCGCTACCAGTATTTACCCAAACAAAAATTGAGCTAACTGGAGAATAGACATCCTCTTTTAAGAAAACTTTTAAACCATTATCTAAATAGTAAGAATTTAAATTTTTCATGCTAATTTCATTAGCTTACCTTTTGAGTCGCTTTATACTTAACTAATATGTGCTTTACGATAGCATATAGTAGATAGCTGTAAAAAAGAATAAATGACCCTATCTCAATATGGGTAAGAATTGCAATTAGTATAATGGATAAGATAATAAGTGCATTAAACTTTTTCATTCTATTCAGAAAAGTTTTTTTTGCAAAAGGGATATTGCTAACCATCAAAAGTCCTGTTGTTGGCAAGAAAACAAGAAAAAAAGTACTAACTAGTGAAGAGGTAAATAAATTAAACTTATAGTCTATTAGAACTACAGAGATTAATAAACCTGCTGCCATAGGACTAGGAAGTCCCGTAAACACTCTGTCTTTTTCGTCACTAGGTAAAGAGTTAAACCTGGAAAGTCGTAATGCAACACAGACAGAATAAAAGATTACGCACATTATTCCTAAATTATTATATTGTGAAAGATAAACAATATAAATAATTAACGAAGGAGCAACGCCAAAACATACCAAATCCGACAAAGAATCGTATTGGGCACCAAATTCAGAATCTTTATTCAACAATCTTGCAATTTTCCCATCAATAAAGTCAATGAATGCAGCAATATAAAGAAAAATACAAGACCACCACAATGACTTCTCAGTTAAAAAATATGTCTCAATACCTATAAACTCACCATCCACCAAGGGAAACAGCTTTATTAGATTAAAAATCGAAAGCAATCCGAACACTAAAGCAAGGGTGGTAAGTAGGTTCGGAATTAAAGAAAATATTTTTCTGTTTCTCATTATAAATTTACTTTACTTCTTCTAAGAAAATTTCCTTATTTTTTTTATCAAAAAGTACTGTCTCACCTGCAACAACCTCATCCCCAGGTTTAATTTCGGTAGCATAATCATCAGGAACATAAATGTCTATCCTTGAACCAAACTTAATAATTCCAATTCTTTCACCAATATCAAGAACACTACCTTTTGAAACAAAAGGAACAATTCTTCGGGCAACATAGCCTGCAAAAAGTATAAGTACGACGTCGGAATCATTATCAAGCTTCAAATGCATATATAATCTTTCATTCTCTATGCACTCAGGTGAATTAGCGAACTTAAACTTCCCCGGGTAATACCTTGTCTCAATAACCTTAGATGAAACTGGATTACGAGCTATATGACAATCCAATAGTGACAGAAAAATACATATTCTTTTCATTTTGAACTTAGTAAATTCATTTTCCTCAACAGAATCGACAGATATCACTTTTCCGTCAGCTGGAGAGATAATTCCATCAGTTTTAGGGATAATTCTTTCAGGGTCTCTAAAAAAATGAATTATTAATAGAAAAATTATTAATAATAACAATGATACTATCGATAAACCAAAAAAAGCTGTTCCCAACCAACAGACCAAGAAAGATATCAAAATAGGTTGATAGCCTTGCTCAGAAACAGTCCATTTATAATCTATCTTCATTAGTTCTTTTCTTTATCTACTAATTTCTTCTTGAACAATGCAGTCATCATAGATCTAAGTTCAGTTCCAATATCTTCTATGGGATGAGTTTCTCCTTCTTTTAGTAATCGGTTATAATTTGGTCTTCCAGATTCATTTTCTTTAATCCATTCATCCGCAAACTGTCCGCTCTGTATCTCATCTAATACTGTTTTCATTCTTTCTTTAACTGATGCATCAATTAATCTAGGTCCCCTAGTTATATCCCCATATTTTGCTGTATCACTAATTGAATAACGCATATTAGAAATTCCGCCTTGATATATTAAATCAACTATAAGCTTTACTTCATGAAGACATTCAAAATAGGCCATTTCGGGAGGGTAGCCTGCTTCAGTAAGTGTTTCAAAACCAGCTAATATCAAACTTGATACTCCACCGCAAAGAACAGACTGCTCGCCAAACAAATCAGTTTCAGTCTCATCCTTAAATGTAGTTTCTATAATTCCCACCCTAGAAGAACCAATTCCTGCTGCGTATGCAAGAGCAATATCCTTGGTATCTGAGGAAGGATCTTGATGAATAGCAATTAATCCAGGAACTCCTGCTCCTTCTTCATAAGTACCTCTAACTGTGTGCCCTGGTGCTTTAGGTGCAACCATAAACACATTAACGCCATCTTCAGGAACAATCTGATTGTAGTGGATATTGAATCCATGACCAAAGGCTAGGTATTTGCCCGGAACTATATTGTCCTTGATTGAATCTTCGTAAATCTTCTTTTGACTTGTGTCTGGGGCTAAAATCATTATTATATCGGATTTCTTAACTAACTCATCCACTTCAACCACATCAAGCCCTGTCGCTTCAGCTTTTTTCCAGCTTTCTCCGCTCTTTCTTAATCCTACAGAAACATTTATTCCTGAGTCTCTTAAATTTAAGGCATGAGCATGTCCTTGGCTACCAAAACCAATTATCCCTATATGCTTATCCTTAATTAAACTTAGCTGACAATCTTTATCATAAAATACTTTCATAATAATTCTCCATTACTTCCTTTTCTCTCTTGCAATTGAAACAAGACCTGTTCGAGTAACTTCCTTTAACCCCAGTGGTCTTAATATTTCAACAAAAGCCTCTAACTTATCTTTTGTACCAGTTAGTTCTAGCGCATATGATTTTGGTCCAACATCAATAACATTTGAACGAAAAATATCTGCAATCCTTAAAACTTCAGGCCTACTTGTTTTAGTTGGAACCACCCTGGCAATTAAAAGCTCTCTTTGAATGCTTTCTGATTCCGTTAAATCAATAACTTTTATAACATTAATCATATTTTCAAATCTTTTAATAATCTGATCAATTATCCAATCCTCTCCAGAAGTAACAAGAGTTAGTCTTGAATATGAAGGATTTTCAGTCTCGGCAACACATAAACTTTCAATATTAAAACCTCTTGCAGTAAATAATCCAGAGACCCTTGCTAAAACACCAGGTTCATTATCTACTAAGATTGATATGATATGACGCAATATATTACTCCTTTAAAGGGATTTATAATAAACTAATTTTAAACTATTTCTATGTTTTTGGTAATTAGATTCTAACTTCTATTAAAACTAAGCCCTTAATTTTGAGGGTTTTTTTAAGATTTATCCCAATTTTTGAATCAAAATTGAACTGATATGCTTTAGCACCAAAAGACTCAGCTAATGATTTATAGTCAGGGCCTTTGTATTTAGCCCTCTTATTTAGATATTTATCATTTAATACAATTATTGATAAATCTAACTTCTGTTCTAATGCAACAATCATCTCCTGCATATTAAATTGGAAATTTGTACCGCTCGAAATACTGACAACTTTTGCATCAGGTCTAGAAAACTTAGCTCCAATTGCCGCAGGAAAACCATAACCTGGGGTACCATTTCCGCCTGAAAGCACACTATTCCTATAATCCTTAAACTTATAGAACTGCTGATTATTTACGTCCTCGTAACTAAAGTCAGAACAAATGACAGCCTTATCTCCCAAGATATCAGATAATGCTCTATAAATTGCTGCTCTTTTGTTAATAGAAATTTCCTTTTTATCAGCTGCTAAGTTCATCTCTCTCATCTTTATTAAAAAATCTTTAGACCATTCGGATTTATAGGATCCTACTTGATTCGCCATATACTCTAGAAATAAGATTGAAGAGGAATTAATATTAAGATTATTCTTATTTTGAGAATCTAATTGAGTTTTATCAATATCTACTATAGTCATTTCTTTCCTGGAAATAAGGGTCTTTGGCAATATCTTATTTATATCGCATCCCACAGAAATTATATGGTCTGATTCATCAATTAATTTACTAGAGGCATAAGAGCCACCAGAACCAATCATACCAAAAGAAATATCACTCTCTACAACTCCAAGACCAAGCAATGAAGTAAGAGAAGGAATATTAAACTTCTTAATAATTTTAGATATATTTTTAATATTTGCCTTGTAACATGAGCCCTTACCAAAAATCAAAATTGGCCTATCAGATTTTAAAAGTTTATCTTTAAAATTCTGCATCACCTTTTTTGAGATTTTTGGTTCCTCAATATAATTTGGGAGACTTACTTTCTTAGGAATCTTGAATTCGCTTTCACCCAGTAGAACATCTTTTGGCATATCGACCAAAACAGGGCCCTTCCTACCAGTGTTAGATATATGGAGCGCCTCAGCAATCGCTTTTGGTAGATCAATAGTCTTTCTAACTAGAGTGTTATGCTTTGTTGTTGATCTAGTAATGCCGATATGGTCAGCTTCTTGGAAAGCATCACTTCCTAAAAATGGAGTTGGGACCTGCCCAGTAAAAATAAGTACTGGAACAGAATCAACATATGCAGTTGAAATTCCTGTGACTGTATTGGTAGCGGCGGGTCCAGAAGTACATAGAATTATTCCTGGCAACCCACTTGCTCTAGAGAAACCATCTGCCATATGAGTTGCTGCTTGTTCATGTCTAGTTAAGATATGATTTATTTTATTTGCATAAGATGGCATTACGTCATAAATTTTTAGAACATATCCGCCAGGTAATCCAAATATAGTTCTTATGCCAAGATCATATAATGATTCAAAAAAAAGTTCAGCGCCTAAATATTTTTTCATTCCGATTATTATATATTAATTTAATATTTTAACTAACAAAAGAAAAACTATTAAAAGGCATAAGAGGCAAATTCTTTAATATATGCTCAGAATTTATATCAATTTCTATTAAAGCTAATGCACTAGAATCTATAGAAAATTCTTTGTCTATAGAAGATTTAGTATTCTTGCTAAAATCAGATATTTGGATTTTATCTAATCCGCTACCAATCAAAATAGAATCCGCAATATTTAATTGCTTAAAATCTTGCAATTCTATATTAAAGTTTTTCTCAACCATATATATATTTTCGTGTTGTTTTTCAAATTTAGCATAAGCAAATAAATTATTTCTTAAATCAAATAGGGTTATAAGATTGATAAAATTCTTATTGTATGCATTCCCATAAAGTAAGAATGAAGGGATACCATATACAGGAATTTTCCTAAAAGAACTTATTGCATTTGCAGTAGATATGCCTACTCTAAGTGAAGAAAGATTGCCAGGACCTACGTTTACTCTGATTTCTTTTATATCCATAAAGTTAAAAGAGCTTTCAGCAAATAATTTTTCAATTAAGGGAGCAAGAAGTTCACAATGATTAGGCCTCTCAGAATTAATATTCAAGATTCCTTTAATTTCATTGCCTTCTGATATGCACACACTTGTTAGGTTGCTTGATGTTTCGATATTAAGTGACAGCATAAAACTATTTAGAACTTATTTTTTCTCTTACTTCTTTTTCAAGCTTTTGTCCTAAATCTTCATTTGATTGAAGGAACTTCTGAGCATTATCCTTACCTTGACCAATCCTTTCTCCAGAATATGAAAACCATGCACCAGCTTTATCAACAAGACCAAACTCGACACCTAAATCAATCAATTCGCCAAACTTGGAAATACCCCTTCCAAA
>Ga0315315_10000348_pt1 | contig 37770 bp, 34 predicted proteins | sample M140m3416metaG_FD_203699 | JGI IMG/M metagenome (GOLD analysis project Ga0315315, IMG submission 203699) | Ammonia-oxidizing marine archaeal communities from Monterey Bay, California, United States - M1 40m 3416 | ecosystem: Environmental > Aquatic > Marine > Intertidal zone | place: USA...
AGTAGATAATTGAGTAATAGATAGCGACGGTGACAATTGAATATCGAAGCGTGCGCGTATCTTTGAAAGACAGCAGTCGCACCATGTTGCTGGGTTGTCCAGTCGCCGCGAAGGGCCAGAAAATGAAGAAGCTGATAGCGGTTCCTACTGCCAAAAAACCTAGCTCGTTCGCTGAGTCGGGGCCTGGATTGCTCACATAGGTACCCGTTTGACCCGCCCCGTATTCATAGGCTTCTCGTTTAGTCTCTTTCACTCGCAAGCCCGTGTCAGCAATCCGGCCAGATTCCCGCTTTGAATTCAGCTCTTCAATTTCGAACGGAGTTGTGATCTTTAATATTTTGACTGGTTCTGTTGATGATTTACCTTTCGAAATGGTTGCCAATTCTCCGAGGCGGAATACGTTTCCTGAGTCAAATAACCATGTTCCCTTGGCGTATGTTTGGTCGACGTTTGATGCTGAAGCGGTTGAGAGAATAGCAGTGCCATGTTCCGGGGGAATCATCTTCTCAAGTTTACGCGTTGCTGCTTCGAGTCCACCTACCTGCCACAATGCCATACCAAGCATCAGGATGACTCCGATGAACATGACAATCCCTTGCATCACATCGGTCCATACGACGGCTCGGAAGCCTCCGTAGACAACATAGACAATCACTGCACCGGCAAACAAAATCAGGCATAGTAAGTAGTCAGGTTCAGCTTGGTTGACCCAGGGAATGTTCATTGTCGTCTGTCTGACAAATGAAACTGCCGATTGAAATAGTGGTTCGTCGGAAAACAGGGTGCTGAGGATGATGCCGCCCGCTTTGAATTGCGCGAGGAGGTAAAAGAACATGAAAAAAATCAACAGCGAGGTTGCCACAAGACCAACGGCGGAACTATCGAACCGTGCTCGAAGCACTTCTGGGATGGTAAGCGCATTCGTTTTGCGAGCGATCTGATTCATGCGTTTGCCGATCAGTGCCATCGAAACCAGCGGCATGACCATGTAGGCGGCGATCCAGAGTGCTAGCGTCCACCCATGGGTGTAAATCAAAGCGGGGAATCCGGTGAAGGAACCACCTGACGCATTGGTCGCCGCGAAAGTCAACGCGAACGCCCAAACTCCAAAACTACGACTGCCCAGAAAATACTCACCTACAAAATCTTTGCCCTTACCGACACGGTTTGACAGAATCGCCAAAACAAAAACGGAAAGGGTGTACCCGGCAAAGGTCAATAAAGCGGCGGTTGAACCCTCACTCATGATCCGCTCCCAATCTGCGTGTCAGATTTATTTGCAACCGTAGCAGGTAAGGCATCGGGTAAGTCGTGGTCCTCGATTTGAGTTAAGGCAAACCAGGTGCTGACCACGGTCGCGCTGATCCAGGGTACGAACACTCCCCAGAACACCCAAGATGGCATGCCGATGACTGTGGTCAGTGCCGTTTCCGGTGTTAGGTAACCGAATGCATAGCAATATCCGACGACCCACACAAAGTGCACCAGCCAGATCACGAAAATCCACTTGAGCTCGCGGAGCGAGCTTTCGAATACCGGATCTACCGGTGGGGCATATTTCTGAACCATTGAGCTTCACCATTCGGCGTGCAGTATCGCGAACGAACATCGTTTCGAACGATCATCGCACAATGTAAAGCACTGTCAGGACCGTTGTGGACAGCGCCCGCGATTTTTCTCTCACTGCGGCAACTTTCCCGGGTTTTCGAGATCTCGATTGAACCCTCCGCCCAAGCGTGCACCACGCATCAATGGCGAGCCACCAACGGTGGGTTTGCGGTGCTGTCGAAAAGCCAGAATCATGACCGTTTGCAGATCAGAGTCGTTTGCAGACCAGAGCTGTCGGTCAATCAGGGCAGCTTGCACGGCGAGATACTGGTCGGCAACCTGTAGATCAATCCAGACCCGGCAGCGCGATTAAATGCCAAGACGATTGCGAGCTGTGACGGTCCATCTCTCGGAACTTACCTCGCCCCCGCGAATGACTGCAGCGGTGTCGTGCAGGGCCATTGTCGGACAGACGTGACGTGGGAACGTCAATAGAGGTTGGCCAAGTTCGAGCTCATTAGCTCTGGAACTCTCCAGAACCATGTGTTCTTCACTGTGGCTGACGATTCTGGCGTCATCCATGCCAATCACGTTCAGGCGATTTTTAAGTGGCATTTCAGATGCGATTGCCTTGTAGCCACAGTCTATGCAAAACAGGTTTTTGCCGGGCTTGCTGATGACCCGTGTCAAAAGTGCGACTGCAATCTCATAGGGCAGTTCAGGGAAGGCCGTGGAGTAACCCATGTCCCAAAAAAGGGTCGTGCCCGGTGAACATTCCCATGAAGTGGTTTCCGCCCAGAATGGAAAGGTTGGCGATCCGCCTCCAGCGACAGTGCCGGCTGTGTGTTCCTTGTCGTAGTCAATAACTTGTTGGATGATTTTTTCTGTCTCACACTTCCGAGTCTCTGCATCGGGTTGATGCAGATGGCCGTCATAAACGTGTAAACCCTCGTACTCGAGTGCATCGTTGTTTTCTATCTGTTGCCGAAGTGCGTTCAATTTGTTTCCAAACGGAATTCCGGTGCGGTGCATGCCGCAATCGACATCAATCCGAACTCTTAGAATCAGCCCAATGTTTTGCATTGAACTGGCAAGCTGATTGACTGTGTCCTCATGGTCAACGATCGTTGCGAATGACACATTTGGGTGGTTTTGAATGAGTTGGCTCAACAATGCGATATTCGGACCGATGGGTTGGTAGGCCAATAAAATATCTTTCCCGCCATTCTGCGCGATCATGCTCGCTTCGCTGATTGTGGCTGCTTTGAACTTGGTGATGCCAGCATTCACCTGCATGCGAATCACATCAGCCATTTTGTGCGTTTTCACATGAGGCCGTAATCGCGAACTCTCACCTTGCACCGTCGAGAGCATTTGTTTGATATTGCTCTTCACACGTTCCACGTCAATCAGAATGCCTGGGGAGATACAGTTTTCAATTCTGCGAGGCATGCAAAAATCATTCTTCATGTGATCAGGCCCATGCGTTTTTCAGTAACGAGATGAAGTTGCCGTGGCAGATGGCTGAAAGTGCTGTTTCATCGTACCCTCGATCCTGCAGTATGCTTTGAAACCGATTCAGGTCAGCAATGGTATCCAGATCTGCAGGCGTTTGTTCTGTTCCAAACCCGCCATCAAGATCTGTTCCGATCCCAGTGTGCGCGTTGGTGCTGAGAAGTTGGCACATGTGGTCTACATGATTTGCCAAACCATGCAGGTTTGCATTGGGTGTTTCTGCAGGTTTACTGATGCCCCGTTTCCATCCCGGTACCACCATCCAGACGTCAAGGGCGACTCCGATCACTGCGTTGCGCTCGGCCAACGCCACGATTTGTCGATCGCTGAGTTGTCTGGGATCATCCACCAACTCACGGCAATTGTGATGACTGGCCCATACAGGCCCCTGATACAAGTCGAGGGCATCCCAAAACGTTTGTTCCGCAAGATGTGTCACATCCAAGATCATCCCAAGCTGATCCATCTCGCATAGCAAATCGCGGCCTGCCAATGAAAGCGGGCCAGATTGATCGTGCCCTAAAGCGTAACGCCCAATTCCATAATGCGCCGGACCAAGAGCGCGAAGACCTTGCCCATGCGCAGTTGCAAGATCATCGAGTGTGCGAAGTGAGTCACCGCCTTCGAGGCTCAGGATGTAACCAATAGGTGTGGCGTCAGGGTCACGCGTCCAGTTGGTCAGATGTGTCTCCAATTCGTGATGATTGCGGATGGGCCTCAATTGCTGCTCTGCCTCCATTGCTCGGTACCATGCCAGCTGACCTTGAGTCATCGCCCACGCCTGTGGTGGTGAGTTCCACATCCCCACGGGCCCGGCAGGTTTCATGCATCCAGCGAGTAACGTGGCCACACATATACCGATTCCCGCCTCTCGCATTTCCGGAAAAGCCACGGTGCCACGACCGCGACCAGCCAGGTCGGACATGCCGATTTCGTCGGCTCGAATTTTTGGAACACTCAATCGCAAGTCGCGGTTGTATTGCAACGCGTTTAGACTGAGATCGAGGTGAGCGTCAAAAACAAGCATGCTTGGAACATTATTGGGGGAGAAAGCTTGGGGGGGAGGTCAACGATTGGAAAATTGACCCTTGAAGTTGAATTCATCCCCACAACATTTGTCCCCCACAACATGCGCCATTTGAGAGTCAGATTCCAGATGGTGGACTGGAAATGCAGATTTCAAACCGAGAAAACTCTTCCGCAATGATGTTGGCTGGAAAAGTGTGTGGGGGAGTATCTTTGGCCGTTGGTCTCTCAGGAAAATGAGTGATTCCGGCCCGTTGTATGATTTGGTCCACCGGCATGAATGCGATGGCTCGAGTTTGCGCTGGCACTGCAAAAAAAAACGCCAGCCGTTGAGGGCTGGCGTTGTGGATGATGCTTGACCGAAGTTGTGCTTCGAACCTGTAGTGAAGGCAAGGCTTACAGGTTCGGAGTCGTGTACGGTTCGACATCACCGACCATGTGGAAGTGATTGTGGTCGATATAGACGACTTCAATCGCTTCACGGTCTTCCAAGGTGTGCGGAACGGGGTAACCGATGATAGTCTCTTCGTCAAAGTAGACCGTGCACTTGTAGTGGGCGTGGTGCAACTGTGCAGGTCCAATCAGTGGGTAGAAGCGAGGCGGATCAATGTAGTCCGCAATCTTCTCCTTGATGATTCGCACGTTGTTGCGTTGCTTTTCCCAAAGTAGTGGGATGCCACCCTGAACCGGACGAGCTGTTTCCAGTGCGTGCATGATCTCATCGTCGCTCGGTGGATCCAGAGCAACGGTTGGACCACCAGAGGTAGTGGGACCAAGAATAGGCACTCGGTTGTACCGCTCCTGCTTCCAGAACTTCTCTTCTTGCTTGTGCTGGTAGTACGGGCTGACTGGCATCGGGAATCCGAGGAACCCGGCGTTATAGCCGTAGTTCACTCCGTAACAACCGCTTGATGCGACTGCCAAAACTGCCAACGTGCTGAGTGTGATGTTCCGAAGCACACTGTTGTGGCTTCGCTTTTTACCTGTCGCGGCCATTACGTTTCCGTCGCGATGGGGATTCGAGCTGGTCATCCGAGCAACCTTCCGTGGTTCGTTACCTTCACGTCTGAACTATGACTTCTCATCAATGTGGACAGAACAGACGCCTTGCTTACCAGTAGTATCGTGTGAACTTATACCGATCTTGCGGATAATTCCGAAGAATCGAAAAACCAGTCTGATTAGCCTCGGAACTGAGTGCCTGTGAGCGGATCAGTTTCGTTGGCTGGATGTCAAACTGACGTGAATCGCAGTCGATGAGCGTGAAACTTCGAGTTGTTTCCCGCTGTGTTTCGATCCGACAAAATGCCGGTTTGCGAATTCAACGCTTGAAAACTTGGTACAAAAAAACCCGCGTGCCGGAGACACGCGGGTCACATGATTTTCGGACTGTGCTGCCATCGTTGGTGCAGCAGACTTCCGCTGCGACCGGCTTAGCGATCGGTGAAGTCAAGGAACCACCAGCCGTCATCCCATTCGAGGCTGATCTTTCTCCATCCCATTGGTACCTGCGGGTACGGGTAGAATGGGCCGATGTAAGGCCATGCCGAAGGGCTGTACTGCTGTGGATAGGTCAGTGCAGCATAGTTTGGGTAGGCTGCGTAGCCAGGCCAAGCATAATTGGGCATGTTTGGCGAATCGTACCTTGGAGCACCGACGGCTGCGTAAGGAGCCATTGGAACTGGCTGCCCAGTCATGGGTGCGGCAGCACTAGCTGGCATCGCTCCTACCGGGGCCGCTTGGGCTCGGTAAGGTGTCGTCATCACAGGTGACTGAACGGGAGCTGCCACTGGAGCGGCAGCGGTTCGGTCAGATGCGAGGCGGCTAGGCCGGCTGACAGCATCGACAGCGACAGGAGCCAAAGCAACTTCCTGCAAGGAAGGTGGCTCTGGAAGCTGTGGGGTAACTGCTCCAACGGCAGGGGTCGCATTTGGAATCGCGATTGCCTCGCGAACTCCAGCGACGCCATTGACATTGGCGGCGATTTTCAAAATCTTGTCTCGCTGCTGTGATGAGCTGGCACGCCCAGTCAGCTGCAGAACGCCGTTGTTGCTGCGGACATCCACCCCAAATCCAACCAGATCTCCCTTGGCCTTTGCATTTCGCAGGGCACTCACCACTGCGGCAACGACTTCGGCATCATCCTGTGGCTCAGCTGCACTCACGGGCCGCACTGTTCCGGGAACAACGGGTTGGGCCTGTGAACGGTTCGCCAAAAGAGCTTGTTTGAACGAGAATGGGCTTGGCTTTGCCTTCGCGATCGCCGGTGCTGAAGGCTTGGAAGCCTTTTTGCCGCTGGATTCCAGCACAGCCACTTCGCTTTCCGTCTTCACCTTGGCAACCTTTGGCGCCGGGGTGGGTAGAGAAGCGAGATCGGGCTTGGCCACGGGAGCCTTCACGGCCATCGTGGGAGCCGCGGTCACAATCTTGACCTCGTCGGTGATCTTGGTGATCCCTTCGACGCCTTTCGCGGTCCCAAGGACCAGCTGTTTTTGAGCGTCTTTAGAGACACTGCCACGGAAAAGAACCACACCTTTGTCGACCTTCATGTCGAGGGTGAAATCCTTCAAAGCTCCCGAGTCTCGGTTGCTTTTGAGTCCTTTAATGATCTGTTCAGCGATCTCACGATCTCCACCCCAGGCCTGCATTGGCCCGAAAGTAGCGATCGCGGCAATCGCCAATCCGAAATATTTGCGTCGCATCGAAATGCCTCCCTGCAGTCCTGAATCACTCTGGGCCCGTGTCCTTTTGAAAATCCGTACGCACGATGCGTCTTCGGACCAGCTGCCGCGGGTGGCAACTTTGCTCTTCAAAATGGTATTACCAGACCGGTGTTGTTGCTTGTTTCGGCCAGAACAAGGTAGGCAAGGTAGGTTTTTTCGGATTTTGTCACTGATTGCGATTGCGACGGGCAAAAAGAGAGCTTGCTAATAGTTTCACAATCGATGTTTCACTCATGCGGCGGCATGAACAAGTGCAAAAAACACTGGGAATACTGCATTTGCGGTTCGTAATAGAGAAGTTGGTGAACGGGGTGAACTGAAAGTCACTTATTTCGAAGATGATGGAAGGAGTTTTAGCAACATAATCCTCAAGGTTGATGCACTTTTCCTATTTTTGCCCCTAGTGCGAAAAACACGCCATTTTGCAGTCGTTGGCGTCTTCGTCGGAGGTTGAACGCGATTGCCGATTCTGCCTCCCAAGCTGTAGGGCAAAGCAGCAAGGCCTCTGGTGATGCTCTTCGTGCCGCGTAATTTAGAAATTTCACTGCCAGTCTTTCACAAGATCCCGCTATCAAAGGCGAACTAACTGATGTGAGAGTACGCACAAAAGTCTGTTAACGCAGGTGATTGAAGTGTGTGCTCCCTTCCCTGTTGACTGTGGACAGGGAAAAAAACTCTGAAGTACACCTGACGCAAAGATTAAATTGGTTGATGGGCATGCGATTTACCTGCAAGAAATGCAGTAACGAGCTGGAAGTACCCGAGGCAAGTGTTGGTAAGAAAGCCAAGTGCCCAGCCTGCGCACACGTGATGCAAGTTCCGGAGCCTCGGTCAGAACACCAATCTGAGGGATGGCGAGCACGCGCAGATTCGCCTCCGCAGAATGAACTCAAGGGTCAAGAATTTACGCAGCCTGAGACGGTTCAAACGGGACAGCCGCTAGTCAGCAATCCTCTTGGATTGGACGATCGCACGTTAGCGACATTAGCGCATGCCTCCGGTTTGATCGGAATGTTGACGGTCGGCATCCTTGGCTTCCTCGGCCCACTGCTGATTTATCTGATGTATCAAGACAAGTCGAAATTTGTGGCCAGCCAAGCCAAGGAAGCGTTGAACTTTCAGATTTCGTTGCTTTTGTTGTCGGTCGCGATGGTGCTGCTTGTTCTGTTGACTTGCGGTTTTGCCGTTCCGCTGGTGTTCGTCGTGCCTGTGATGCAACTGATCTTCGGGATCATTGCTCCCATGCAAGTCTGGGCAGGTAAGCAATACCGTTACCCGTTCACGATGCGCATCATCAAGTGAATGGATCTTCAAGCAGCAATGCACAAACTTGGTTAACATGCGGCCATGCTGGGCATAAAACGCTCGGGATTCCACGCTTTGGCTGTCACAAATTCGTGGACGCTTCCGAAAGCGGTCGGTTTTACAGCACGTGCAGTCACGGCGTGACGGGAGGTCTCGCTATTTGTCGTCAGACTATGCTTTCAGACTACGGTTTCAGACTACGGATGATTGTTGTCACAAACAGGGCCGCTCCAACCAACGGAATTGCCGCAATGGCGAGGACGGGGCGAGCAGCGATCACGCCAAGTGCAATCACACCCAATACGGCAATTCCCGGGGGTAACCAATTGATCGGGCGAAGCAAACTCGGCCAGGCAATCCAAAGTCCAGCCATCACAAGGCCAACACGGCCTGCAGCGTTGGCAAGCATTTTGTGCTCTCCCCTTTGACCTTCATTCCAAAAAATTACAGCAAAGGTGGTCAGCAGCACGATAGAAAACACCAAAATCATCGGCCGACGGAAATCGGTGGGTTGATTCGATGAGCCTGACATGAAAGAAGTTACCGTGCGTGAGTTTTAAGGTTGCTGGATAGACAGCGTCAGGGAATGAACAGAAGGCATCGCAAGTTGATGGCCGTAGGTGACAATCTTGGCAGTGCATTCTTTTGAACTTAATCACATCAAGACATGGTGGAAGACATTTTGGCGTTGAAGCACCACGGCTTGGCAAGCATCACTGTAACCGAATTCGGTGTGTCATGGCGATCGCGGCAGTCGCACGTTTGGTGTGGCAGACAGAGGTGATCTCATGTGCCTACGTTTTGTAACAATCGCCATCTTCAATCCGGTGAGAATAGCAATATGAAATTCCTATGTTTTAGTGACCTGCATCGCAATGTAGAGGCAGCGGCAAAGCTGGTTGAGAACTCCAGCGATGCCGATGTCGTGATCGGAGCAGGTGACTTTGCGACGCGTCGACAGGGGGTGGAAGACACCCTGAAGGTGCTCTCCAGGATCACCAAGCCAGCGGTGCTGGTGCCTGGGAATGGAGAATCTGCCTCGGAACTGGAAAACGCAGTTCGAGCGACAGGCTGGAAGAGTGCTCACGTGTTGCACGGGACTGGCTGTGTTGTCGAAGGTGTTGAATTCTGGGGCGTAGGTGGTGGTATTCCGGTGACACCCTTCGGTGACTGGAGTTATGACTTTTCCGAAGTGGAAGCTGCCGCTTTGCTGGCCGGTTGCAAGTCAGTTGCCGTATTGGTTGTGCATTCACCTCCATTGGATACCGTTGATCACGACAGCAGTGGGCAGATTCGTGGTAGTCAGGCCATTCGTGAGGTTGTTGAGAAGACGCAACCCGATCTGGTGGTGTGTGGGCATATTCATAGCGATTGGGAGAAACAGGTTCGTTTGGCAGAGACACAGGTGCTCAATGCTGGCCCCCGTGGGGTGTTGATCGAGATCGATCTTGCAGTCGATTAAGCGAATCTTGTCTTGGTTCGTCTTTACATCATGCTTAAATTTCTTGTACTGATGCAAACGTTACGTTCTGTCCCGTGCTCTTCAGGGTGCATGCCGTGCGTTTGTTGCAACATTGGTTGGGAAGTCAAAGTCGTCATTCACGAGCGACCCGATTGCTGCGCCGACAAATTGAGTCACACGACCGAATTCGATTGGCTATTGGATCAGAGACTCACTGCAGTGAAGATTGGATTCCTGCTGAAAGCGACCAGATTGATCTGGCGAATGCTGCCAGCTGGAGTTCCTTTTTTCAAAAAAGCTCGGTGGACGCCATTCTTGCGGAGCATGTGTGGGAGCACCTGAGTGAACACGATGGCAAAATAGCTGCCCGAAATTGTTTCCAGTTTTTGCAACCCGGTGGGTACTTACGTGTTGCTGTCCCAGATGGTTTTCATCCTTCGCAGCCGCGTCAGGCATTGGGACGTTTGGGGGGGAGCGAGATTGGTACGGTCGGGTGTGGCACTTTGTACAACTATCGCTCCTTTGCCAACGCGTTCTTGGCGGTTGGGTTTCAAGTTCAACTGATCGAGTTTTTTGATCAAGAGGGCGTCTTTCATTCCAATCACTGGGATGTTTCAAAGGGTTTGGTGAAGAGATCGCTTTTGTTTGATGAGCGAAACACTGCCCAGCCATTTGCCTACACCTCTCTCGTTCTCGATGCCATCAAGCCTGGTGCCGCCGCGATGGGACTAGAACCTGCGCGGGCCGTTACTCGCGAAATGGAAAATATCGGAACCCCGGCCTTGCATGTAAGTTACAAGGACGACTCGGTTCAGGACGACTCAGTCCAGGGTGAGCTTCAGCCAGAGGCGGCTTGAACGAATGTACCGCGAATACTCACCATGCCACGCACTGATTGTGGTCGCATCGACTTACTGAATCTCGTCGTAGACCAATTGTTCATCAATCCAGATCCGAAAGCGTTTGATCAAAAGTGCTTTGGCAAAATCAATTTCGATTTTGCAAGGCAAACGACGGGCAGATACTTCTGGTGGAAGTTCGAATTCGGCATTTCGTTCGATCGTCAGCCAACTGATTTGTGACCACGTCATGTGGCCGCTGATTTTGATTGTTTGGCGAAACCACCAGCCGTCATAAACAAATCTCATGGCCGCCGGTTTCTCAATCTCAATCACCCGGTATAAAAAACTTTTCTTGATCAGCCGTGCGTCGCCAAAGACACCCCGTTCATTGGGTAGTTCGTTTGGGACTGAGAATGGATTGGTGGGCATGTCAATCCGCAGATGCGTCTGGGGTTGTGGAATGGTGTTTTGCGTCGCTGTGTTCGGCTGCCCGAAACACCACGACCCAAAGATAGGTTGCGGTCCTGTCAAAATGATCCGCAGACTCGTCGGTGTCAGCAAAGACATGCAGGCAACGTTGTGGGGCAGTGCCTGGCAGCCTTTCCGCCCCGGCTGATTTGAGTTTTGATGAGCCTCATCGATTTTTTTTGGCAATTCTGAATGATTTCTTCCGCGATGCTGGAAGCCTTGGTCACAGGGGATTTGGGTCACAGTTTGTGCGTGGTCACACGGGATCGTGGTGGCAGCACCGAGGTTGCTGTCGCGGGGTGGCGTCTCAGATCCAATAGCCTGTTAATGAGCCATTCGCTCAACAGGGTTCGATTCTTGTTCGGCCGTAGCAACCGTGCTCCGTCAGCGATTCGAAACCGGCAGGTGGCATCTCCTTTGTTTTTATTCCTCGGTCCAAGATTGTGGCATGAAGGCCGAGGCTGAGTAACCCACACATCATTTTTCAAAAACATGAGCAGGGCAAGGTCCGCGGGTTTTTAGCGAGAATTTTGCGTTTGCGACCGATGATCTACGCGTTTTGAAGCTCCATTTCTTCGCTTGCCCACCACGGATGGTTTCCGACCCTCCATAATGTAGGGTGAAATGAGGACGTATCGTCCGATGAACGCAAGCGTGATATACAAGTGGCGTTTCAGTCACCAACCCAAAAGCCGAGGAATCAATGAGTACGGCCGATTACACCGTAAGTGAACAAGTGGCCCAGCAGGCATCTGATGCCCGGGACCGACTCGACGAACACACCCTGAAAACGGTGCATTGGCACTTCAGCGAAGAGACGGGGAGTCCCTTCTGGCTGGAAAAAAAAACTGAGCTCAAATTCGATCCACTGACCGACGTGAAGTCATTCGACGATCTCAAGAAGTTCCCTCACTTTGAAGATGAGTGGCTGCGTGGTGGGCCAGTACGAAGATGGGTTCCCAAGGGGCACGCCAACAAGCCAACTTATGTCTTTGAGACAGGCGGGACGACGGGGATTCCCAAGAGTCGCGTCGTGATCGAGGATCACTGGACGGACTATGAATTGTTTAGCGACACATTGCCGGACAAGTATTTTCCGAAGGGTTCGAATTGGTTGATGCTTGGGCCAAGTGGACCGCGCCGCCTGCGTCTCGCAGTAGAGCATCTTGCTCAGCATCGTGAGGGTATCTGTTTTTGCATTGACTTGGACCCTCGCTGGGTCGTGAAGTTGATCAAAAAGGGTTGGATGGATCACCTCGAAGAATACAAGAAACACTGCATCGATCAGGCCGTCACTGTTTTGACGGCGGGACATGACGTGAAGTGCATGTTCGCCACGCCGAAACTCCTGGAGTCACTAGGCGAAGCTCTCGAAGAGCGTGGAACCAGTCTTCAGGAATGCGGAATTACTGGCATCTTTTCGGGCGGTACCGAGTTCACACCTCAGTGGACGAAGTTTTGCGTGGAGGAGTTACTCGGTGGGCCGGCAGAAGAAGGTGGAGTTTACATGACTCCTACCTACGGCAATACGCTGATGGGCCTTGCCTGCAGTAAGCCTGTCACTGCGGCCGATAACTACAAAATCTCCTACTACGCTCCACAACCACGGGCTGTGACCGAGGTCGTTACCTTTGAAGATTACGACCAAAAGGTCGGTTACGGAGAGACTGGACGTGTAAAACTCTACACGTTGACCGACGAGTTCTTCGTTCCGGGATTCATGGAACGCGATGAAGGGGAACGAGAAGCGCCGTTCGAGACCTACCCATGGGATGGTGTCAGCGGAGTTCGTCCGTTCCACGAGCTCGCCAGTGCGACCACCGTGGGGGTTTACTAAATCGTCCCGGTTATTGAAGATCGGCGAACAGCCGGTCTGTGAGATTGCTTGCCTTTTTCCTTCCTGTTTTATTAAGTTTTGTTGCAGTTATGATCACGCTTAGTCCTTTGCGTTGGGGTAAACCCTACGAGTCACTCGACTTCACAGATGTTGTTCACTTTGACACCGGAGAGCCGATTGCCCGCGTGGGCAATGTCGGTGGTGGGATTGTTGGCCGCGATATGCGAAAAGCTCACAAGGCACGAGAGGCATTGCTTCAGTTTTCAACGGATGACTTGGTGGAACGGTGCAAGAAGGCTGCTGTCTTGTTCGAGTCTGCCGATTTAACCGTTGGAGATTCGCAGCAGTCCGTGGATCAATTTGTCCACCAGCAATCAGCCAGCACTGGATTGCCGGAGCATATGTGCCGGTCGAACATGGCGAAGAACAGCTTTGTATTGAGTAACATCGATCAGATTCTGAACTGCCTGACACGTGGGCTCGACCTGTCGATCTTTTCAAAGGGATACGGCGAGGAAGGGCGTGGTGTCATTGTGAGTTATCAGTCACAGACACCCGTGCTTGGTGCTGTGTTGCCCAATAACTCACCCGGGGTCCACACTCTGTGGCTTCCTGCGATTCCTCTGCAAGTTGGTCTGGCACTGAAACCCGGGTCACAAGAGCCTTGGACCCCTTACCGGATGGTTTCCGCATTTATCGAGGCAGGAATTCCCTCGGAAGCTTTTGGGTTGTATCCGGGGGGGCATGACGCCGGCGGTGCGATTATGACCAAGACGCCACGCAGCATGATCTTTGGTAGTGCACAAACGGTTGCCCAGCACGAAGGCAACCCGCGCGTGCAGGCGCACGGCCCGGGCTTCTCCAAAGTCTTGATCGGGGACGACGTCGTCGATGACTGGGAGAACTATCTCGATTTGCTGGTCGAAAGCGTGCTTAGCAACTCGGGCCGGAGCTGTATCAATTGCAGCGGCATTTGGGCGAGTCGGCATACACGTGAAATCGCGGCAGCAATCGCGGAAAAAATTGGGCCCGTCGATGTTTTGCCGCCGACGGACACTCAAGCACAGCTGGCTGCCTTTACCGTGCCGGCGATGGCGACAGGAACGCATGCCATGGTTCAGCAGGATTTAGCTGAGGCAGGGGTCGAAGACATGACCGAAAGCTTCGGTGAGAAACTGGTAGAGCGTGACCACTGTGCTTACCTGCGTCCCATGGTCGTTCACGCTGACTCACCTGACCGACAAGTCGCGTCGAAAGAATACATGTTCCCGTTCGTGAGCGTGGTGGAATGTCCCCAAGATCAGATGCTGAAGCGAATTGGTTCAACGCTTGTCGGTACAGTCCTGACTCAAGATCCCAAGCTCATCCATGCTGCTGGATCATCTGTTGATATTGATCGAGTGAACATTGGTCCGATCCCGACCAACCGTCTCAATTGGTTGCAGCCTCATGAGGGCAACCTCATCGACTTCCTCTACCGATCACGGGCTTATCAGGTAGCCGACATGCCGGTTGCGGCTCACGCCTAGGGGAGTTGGTTTACCGCCCGCCGATTGATCATTCATGCCACGCGTGCCCGTCACGGGTGGCATGCTTTGTTCCTACCGGGGATTTGAGGTTTTCACGCCGCGTGAGTTCGGATTGTGGGAAAGTTCTTGCAGATTTCGGATTGGTTTTTTGAGCGGTATCATCGTCTCGCCAGGATTATTGATGGGCCGGGCTGAAAGCGTGCTTTGCCGCAGATGATTGAGCGTTGGATCGGGTTACAGTTTGCTGCAAACGATGCTTTTTCGACCGCAGCAGAAGGCACGATGTATAGTTGAGTGGTTAGGCTCACCTTCACCTCGCACAATTCCTATGACCGGAATCACCATCCCCAAACCAGCGTCAGCATGCTTGAACGCTCCGCCCCGTATGTCGGCGGGGGGTCGCGTCGTGCCGTCTGTAATGGTGGGAACAGGTGAGGCAGAAAACTCAATAGCCTCCACCCGAATCAGCGAAGATGACCGTTTACCTGCTGTCTTGATCAGCACCATTGTCCATACGACATTCCTGTTGCTGCTAGCTTTTTTTACGTTACCGGAAGGGAGTGGCGGCGCTGATCAGCTGACAGCCAGACAGGGGGAAAACGCTACCGTGGTGGTCTTGCGAACGCTGGACGCACGGGATGATCAGCGGTACAACGAAAACGCCGTAGTGGATACGCCCGTTGATGTTGCGATTGATGCTTCAGTTACCTTGGCGACAATTGCATCCGAGGTAAGGGAAGATAAGGTTGAAGTCGTTTCCAGCGAAATGCAACAATTGGTTGCTGGTGGTGGAAGTTCGGCGACCGCATCGCTGGTAGGGTTGCCAAGTGGTGGCGGTCTTTCCAAACGCACGCCAGAGGGGCGTCTGGAATACGGTGAGAAGTATGGAGCGACTCGAGAAAGTGAACAGGCGGTGGAGGCGGCCCTTGTGTGGCTGGCGGCACATCAGCGGCGCAACGGCAGTTGGTCTTTCAATCTCGAATTGGATCCCTGCAACGGGGCGTGTCGGCATACCAAGAAAAAAGGCACCGAGTCGCCCACACCTTCCACGGGGGCCACGGGGCTTGCCTTAATGGCTTTTTTAGGTGCTGGTCATACGCACCATCATGAAGGGCCGTATCAGGAAACTGTTCGGCGTGGAATCTATTTCTTGCGTGATGTCGCGGGTGAAGCTGGAGCTGGGCTCGATTGGCAGCAGGGAAGTATGTATGGCCACGGCATCGCCTTGATGGCCTTGAGCGAAGCACTGGCAATGACCTCAAAGAAGCAGCTTGGTGACGCTGATCTGCGTCGGCTTGTCTCGCGAGGAGCCTCGTTCACCTGTAACGCTCAGCATGAGAATGGTTCATGGGGTTACGTGCCCGGGAGTCCGGGTGACATGACCGTCAGTGCTTGGCAAGTGTTATCACTGGTCGCTGCAAAAAAAAATCACGTGGACGTTCACACCAACGCTCTTTCGAGTGCAAAATCTTTTGTGCTTTCGACTTGCAAGGACCGTGACTTTTGGTTCGGGTACAAAGGGCCACCCGGTGAGGAAACAACGACTGCGATAGGCTTGGCGCTCATGCTTTATTTGGGGCAATCGACAGAATATACACCGTTTTACAACGCACTGACGGATCTCGCAGATCGGGGTCCCAAATTTCAAAACGTTTATCACGACTACTACGCGACGCTTGCTTTGCACCACAGTCGGCATCACGCTTGGGATGAGTGGAACAGTAAACTGCGAGACCATCTTGTTCGCACGCAGGCAAAAAAGGGTCATGAAGCGGGCAGTTGGCATTTTGCTGACCCCTGGGGTGATATCGGGGGGCGGCTGTATACGACCGCCATGTGTGCGATGACGCTGGAGGTCTATTACCGCTATATGCCTCTGTACGAAAAAGTAGATGATTTTCCACTCTAATGCCTGTGCTTGTTTGTATTGGTCTAAGCTGAGCGGTGCTTGCCCTAGCCGATTCCCCCCCGCTCACCAGTGACACCTGCCGCAATATCCGCGGCGTAACATTCGATCAACGTTGCCTGATTCGCGTTGCGGTCAAGCTCGTGTATCGCCCTGACTGAGCGGTCGAGTCTCCTCATCGTTTGCGCATCGTGCTTCTCTGCGTAGGCCGTCGTTCTCATTTCGCGGCGGTAATGCTGCACAGCGATCGCAAGGGCATCTCGCAGTGCATGACGCCTCTTCTTGGGATCTTTTCCGACTGAATCTATTTGTTGGTTCAGCACACGGCTTATTCTTACCGGATCTGGATGCTGAGATAAAAGAAGTTTGAGCAGTGAATCACGAAACTCATCTGCTTCTACATCGAGCAATCTTTGGGCAGTGTGCATGTTGCCGCCTGCGATTTCGATTGCCTCATCCAATCGCTCGTCGTTCGCCTCGATTTGATGAACCTCGCGTAATAATCGCTTGGAATTTTCATTGTTGAGCGAGAAACGTATGATTCTGCAGCGTGACCGAATGGTTGGAAGTTGTTGCTGCTCGACTGTCCCAATGACCAGGATAACAGCATTGGCGGGTGGTTCTTCGAGTGTCTTCAGAAGGCAGTTTGCCCCTTCTTCGTTCAAGAAATCAGCATCTTCTAGAATGGCGATCTTTCGTTTGCCAATGAGTGGCTTGAGCTGGATGTCGTGGCAAAATCCCTCCTGCATTCTGGCGTCACGTTCACCGATCAGCATGCTCAGCGGTATAAATGACTTGTTGTCTGGTTTTCGAACTCGGATCAAGTCAATGTGGGTATCCGCCTCAACTTGAATGCACGAATTGCAAGACCCACATGGCGCCATCTCCCTTGCTGGGACGTTCTCGCACAAGAGGGTTTTGGCAACGAGTTTTGCAACCGTTCGTTTGCCTGATCCAGGTGATCCGACAAACAGCATGCTCCCACCAAAACGTCTCTGCTGTATCGCTGTAGCAAACCAGGCACGGATTTGCTCGTGTCCGATCAAGCCAGACCATTGTTGCGTTGTGGGCAGAGTTTCGGCTGTTGTTGCTGATTCAGTATTTGCTGGACTCATCACAACTCGAGCTACGATGCGGAGGGATCAAGTGGAGTTTCATTGCCGTTAGGATCAAGACAATAATGGGATTCAATCTCCGAGATTTTCTTTACCCGCTCTGCATGGCGGCCACCATCGAATTCGGTGTTCAGCCACATCAGTACCAATTCATCGATGGGCCGATCACCGATCATGTCACCCGGCAGGCAGAGCACATTGACGTCATTATGTCGACGACTCATTTCGACCATCACTTCGTCGTAGCATGACGCAGCTCTAACGTGAGGGAACTTGTTGGCAGTGATGGCCATCCCGATTCCTGTTCCGCAGATCAGGATCCCGCGATCAGCTTCGCCACTGCTGACCTTTTTAGCGACGTCCTGAGCGTAGTCCGGGTAATCGACAGACTGCTCTGAATCAGTTCCCTCGTCGCTTACGGTGAAGGCATGGGCCCCCAACGCCTGGATGAGCCGGTCCTTGATGTGAACACCACGATGGTCACTGGCGATTGTTACCTTGAGCATCTTTGACCTCACTCCTTACTTGAGGCGTTGACAGGAAAGAAGTCATCACCCAGCGCTTCCAGCCATGCCGAGAGTTCTTGATCAATCTGTTCTGAGCAGGACTGATAGCACTCAACTGGCATGCCGACGGGATCTGTGATGTCACCACCATCTCTTCTGAGCGTGTGAACTCGTTCCTGCATATTCGGCCAAGCCGCAAGTATCGCAGCACGATGGCCGCGTGTCATGGTCAGGATCAAGTCTGCTACGTTCATGACGGCGTCGTCTAATGGGCGACTGCTGTGGCCGGTGAGGTCCAGATCGCGGGACCCCATTACCTCTACCGCCTGCGGACTCGCTCCGCTGCCCACGCCTGCTGCCACGCCTGCAGAAAGAACACGGACTGCATCCTCACTGCCAAGCTTTTGACGCAATTGCTCGCGGAGCAGGGTTTCTGCCATTGGACTGCGGCAAGTATTTCCTGTGCAGACGATGACGATCACGGGTTTTACAAATTGATTCATGGCAGCACGTTCAATGGCACCTTCGCGTAATATTTCCAAGCGGTTTCCTTGGACTCGGGCAACCGTGGATGCTCCACCATAACGGGTTGGACCGTCATCGAGCAGCAGTGGTAAAGAATCGGTTAATTGTGCTTCTACCCCCTCAGCAGTGGTAGGAGGGGTGTGGCCGCTGACATTCGCGCTGGTCAATACCAGTGGACCCGACAAAAAACGATGAATATGCGCCATGACGCGGTGATCAACGACCCGAAAGCCAACACAGCCAAAATCTCCCGTAATCCGCTGACGCACCGGCGCCGGTAACTGAGTCACCGCTGATGTTGGAGAGTCGCAGGGTGCAACAAGCGTCAGGGGGCCTGGCCAACAGCGATAGCTCAAACGTCTAACCAAGGGTGAGGATTCACAGAGAAAATCTTCCGCCGCATCGCGGCTGCCAACCGAAATGGCGAGCGGAACATTGGCTGGACGACCCTTGATTCGGAAAAGTTCTTCAATCGCTGTCTCGGATAGAGCGTCGACAGCAAGCCCATAGACGGTATCAGTTGGGACGCCAACCACCTCGCCCTCCACCAATGCCTGAACCGTGCGATGAATGATGTCCCTCGGATCATCTGTTGCGCGAAGGTCGAGTGTTTTCAGCATGGTGGCATCACGGAGAATAAGGCTCGGAATAGTGGAGCCAAGAGGCGTCGTTGTATCAGGAAGTCAGGTTCGATGTAAAAAGAATACTGACATGGTATGCGGAGCTTCGCAGGTTTGCTGAAATACTGAATCAGATCCCCGTCAGGGGATTGTTGTGATCGTGTCCCGTCATTGTGATGGTTTGCCATCACGCTGGGGAGATACCTGAAACTGCGGCCGGTTCAGCATTCACAGGTACCTTCGCGCTGAAGTGGTCATTGCTGCACATGGCTACAACTGAACACGACCAGTGTGCCCAGACCATTTCCCCACGCCTTCAACCGACGTTCCAAACGCATGCAAAATCAGTAACCCGCTGAAATTGGTAAGCAAACTTATGCAAGTCAGCTCAGTCTTGCCCAAGGACGTGGCAAATGTCGATCACCTCTGGGTTAACGTCAACACTGACAAACGGATTTGAAGGCTTATTTACTTCAATGTGACGATGCCGGCCGAGATGGCTCTTCGTGAATAAATGGAACGCCGAGTTGCTGAGAATTTCGGTGTCACTATACGTCAAGACACAGAGCCTGGGTGCGTTCGCGCCTTCATTCTGCGCTAATTCGAGCCACCAGTTAAATTCTTCCCTACAGAACTGAGATTTCGCCCACTCACTCGTCAGTACATAGATCATTGTGGAGCAATGTTCCATTGCAGATCTGTAAAACATCTGCCAGAACGGGTTGAGCTTGATTGCTCTTACATCGTAGGCGGCACCGTTGTTTCGATAAACGGTATGTGATGCCTCGTGCTCACCGAGTACCCTTGCATCAAGATAGACTGCAGAAGGATCAGTCCACCCCATCTGTTTCATGATCTGTTCTCTAAGCGAAACGATATAGTCGAAGCCACCGCTACGTGACCCGAAGCTCAGTAAGCACTTAGTGGACGCCGTCACGCTGACAACCGAAGACGTGACCCCAGCGACCGATCCCATTTTACCCAAAAACTGAATTTTCCTTATACGGTCCGCGCTCCACTCAGACATTAAAATGACTCCTCAAACAAAAACAAATGGTCAGACTTTTGGTCAACAGCGGGCGGCTAGTCTTCTCTTACGCCGATTGTTCCAAAGCTTTCTTCGTAATAGGTTTCTCTCTCGTCAAACGCGCAGAAGGCATTTTCACTTGAAAAACCACCCTGCGAAAGCCCAAAAAAAGGCGAACGAATATCTGAATGAAAAAAAACGGGATCTGTGATGTCACCACCATCTCTTCTGAGCGTGTGAACTCGTTCCTGCATATTCGGCCAAGCCGCAAGTATCGCAGCACGATGGCCGCGTGTCATGGTCAGGATCAAGTCTGCTACGTTCATGACGGCGTCGTCTAATGGGCGACTGCTGTGGCCGGTGAGGTCCAGATCGCGGGACCCCATTACCTCTACCGCCTGCGGACTCGCTCCGCTGCCCACGCCTGCTGCCACGCCTGCAGAAAGAACACGGACTGCATCCTCACTGCCAAGCTTTTGACGCAATTGCTCGCGGAGCAGGGTTTCTGCCATTGGACTGCGGCAAGTATTTCCTGTGCAGACGATGACGATCACGGGTTTTACAAATTGATTCATGGCAGCACGTTCAATGGCACCTTCGCGTAATATTTCCAAGCGGTTTCCTTGGACTCGGGCAACCGTGGATGCTCCACCATAACGGGTTGGACCGTCATCGAGCAGCAGTGGTAAAGAATCGGTTAATTGTGCTTCTACCCCCTCAGCAGTGGTAGGAGGGGTGTGGCCGCTGACATTCGCGCTGGTCAATACCAGTGGACCCGACAAAAAACGATGAATATGCGCCATGACGCGGTGATCAACGACCCGAAAGCCAACACAGCCAAAATCTCCCGTAATCCGCTGACGCACCGGCGCCGGTAACTGAGTCACCGCTGATGTTGGAGAGTCGCAGGGTGCAACAAGCGTCAGGGGGCCTGGCCAACAGCGATAGCTCAAACGTCTAACCAAGGGTGAGGATTCACAGAGAAAATCTTCCGCCGCATCGCGGCTGCCAACCGAAATGGCGAGCGGAACATTGGCTGGACGACCCTTGATTCGGAAAAGTTCTTCAATCGCTGTCTCGGATAGAGCGTCGACAGCAAGCCCATAGACGGTATCAGTTGGGACGCCAACCACCTCGCCCTCCACCAATGCCTGAACCGTGCGATGAATGATGTCCCTCGGATCATCTGTTGCGCGAAGGTCGAGTGTTTTCAGCATGGTGGCATCACGGAGAATAAGGCTCGGAATAGTGGAGCCAAGAGGCGTCGTTGTATCAGGAAGTCAGGTTCGATGTAAAAAGAATACTGACATGGTATGCGGAGCTTCGCAGGTTTGCTGAAATACTGAATCAGATCCCCGTCAGGGGATTGTTGTGATCGTGTCCCGTCATTGTGATGGTTTGCCATCACGCTGGGGAGATACCTGAAACTGCGGCCGGTTCAGCATTCACAGGTACCTTCAAGTGCTCGTTTCCATCAATCTTCACATTCGCCTGACCCAAGATCACTGAAATCTCAGTGTTAGCATCACGCGGAATCGTTAATTAATGACTATACTCAGGGGCGACTGCCCCACCCTCGGTGGTCACTATTGTAGGAGTTCTGGAAATGTCTTCACAAGTCGCCGACGCTTCAATTCATGAACCAACCAAATCGCCGAAAAGTGTTGCGTGATTTGGCAAGCCTTACTGCATTGAGCAGTTTTGCCTCGGTCGGTTGTGTTCCGACGGGGCAAGGCCCACTGCCCGATCTGGTTTGGGGGAGGCGTGGAATGAGTGAAGGGCGTTTCCTGAAGCCGCGGGCGATCACGATTGATGATGAGGATCGCCTTTACATTGTTGATACGACGGGACGGATCCAAGTTTTCGATACCGACGGAAACTTCATTCGTTTCTGGCGTACACCCGAAACCAGTAATGGTAGGCCGACCGGATTGGCGATCCAGGCGAGTAGAAATGAGGTTCTGAAATCGGGGGCAGGGTCGGATGACTTGGCCGCAGGAGTCGACAATCGAAGACTGTTGGTTGCTGACACTCATTACTACCGGATGCTTTCTTACTCGCTGGATGGAACGTTACATCCAGAAGAACAGATCGGCGGAACAGCAGGCCATCTTCCAGGTGACTTTGCATTCGTTACCGATGCGGTCTGTGATGGCAACGGGTGTTTTTACGTCGGTGAGTACAATGCTTCGGATCGTATTCAGAAATTTGATCCAGAGGGAAATTTTCTGATCCAGTGGGGAGGAAACGGTACTGAACCAGGGAAATTTGTCCGACCACAAAGTCTGGTCGTCCGCGAGAATGTGCTGTGGGTTGCTGACTCCTGCAATCACCGGATTCAAAGATTTGATCTCAGTCCAGAGGTACCGGAATTGATCGACATTTGGGGCCAGCCCGGTGATCAGGCAGGGCAATTTTTCTATCCATACGATCTCACCTTCGCAAGCGATGGAAGTCTATTAGTCATTGAATACAAGAATGATCGTGTCCAACGTTTCGACCCCGATGGCAATTGGATTGCAAGTTGGGGTGGTTCAGGGTTTGAACCGGGGCGACTGAACCAGCCTTGGGGTGTGGTGGTGGACTCGCAGGATCGAGTGCATATTCTCGACAGCAGCAACCACCGCATTCAGCGGATTGGTTTGCCCACCTAGTCTTCTGGGCTTCGGAGGCAGCGTTTCCACTGTCAATTTCACCCTTAACAGTTTCTTTGGGTGGCCAGATTCAATCTGGCTGTTCTGATAGGCAGGCATATTTTGGTGGTGGCGTTGGTTGTTGGGTAGCCAGTTTTTTGGCGTTTTTGTTGGCTTTGAGAAGATTTTTCAAGACGCGGACCAGACGTGTCATGCCAACAACGAATAACTGAAGTATTGAGACAGCAGCCGCAGACTTGAAGAGGCCCCAAGATGAATCGTATTCTCCGCCGTGCTATGCAGGATTCTGACCGTTACGTAATCGAAATGGATTACGCTGACGCCAAGGGCAATCGGACTCATCGTTTCGTGAGTCCCATTCGTTTCATGGGCAGCTACCGATTTCTAGGGCTTTGCTTGTGCCGTGAGCAGCCTCGTCAATTTCAGTTGTCGAGATGCAAAAACATTCGGCTCGTACCGGCCTGTGACGTTCTCATGCCAGCCCCGCTCAGTGAAGTGGGGCCGGAGCTCACTGCTGTTTGATTGGGTTTGAATCTTGGCAATTTGCGTCTGAAGCATTTCCTGATGGTAAATCTCGTTCAAGGTTCATCGACTCAACCTTGCACGGGGTTCGACGGCATGCGGGCGTCCTTTTGTCTTCTTGATCCCAGCTTTTTCACGTGGCCGTCCTCACCCACCCTAAATGAAAGGCAGTCGCGAGATCTTCCGGAAGCTCTGGTCGGAAATGCGAAAAGAAAACGACGAAAAGCTCGAGTTGCCAATTGGCAATGCTCGAGCTGTTCGTTTACGAGGACTGTCATTCCCGACGCGAGTGGGCAGTCCTCGTAGAGCCTCCGCCCTACGGAATGCGATAGTTGTTCTATTTTTTGGGCAGAGGTTTTCTCGGCACAGGTGCAGGGGATAAGTCGAGCCCGGAGCCGATTTCGTAGCTCATCGGGGCGATCGTTTGAAGAGGTTTGGGGGCACGGTTTGGTTTCAGGATTGACTGGTTCAGTGCGTCGCTTGGGACGGCCGCTTCTGGGACCGGCAATGCAGGATTTGAAGCCCCAGTGTTCCTGTTTTCTCGCCTGGGTGCCAGCATTTCACTCTGCGATGAACCAAGCTCGCTAAGCGGTGTGTCTTCAACTTGAATGGGGCCAGCAGGAAGGAGTTCCATCTGCATTGAACCACGTTCCTCTGTTTCAATCCCTTCGCTGTCAAGTTGTTCCTCAAGCAGGGTTCCTCCGCCTTCAATTTCTAAAGCGTTTTCGGCATCAAGGAGCGGGCCGCGTCGAACAACACCTGGGCGAGTGACGCCACCGTGGTGTCTTTTGCCAGCGCTTCGTTCTCGGGCACGCTCAAGTGCATCCCAGTATGCTTTTTTGTTCCAAGGCCCTTCTGCCAACGTGATGTTGTTGTTGGCAAGCATGGTGCCTTTGAGGTAGTCGACGTAATTAATTGATTTGTTGTATTCACCCAGTGCACGATAGTAACTGATCTGAGCATCGGCTCGTCGCTGCTGACTTTGCAGCACAACGTTGACGGGACTTCGGCCGCCTTTGTATTCGGCCAAGCGGGCTTCCACTTCTTGCTCGGAAGCCTGCCAACGCATGGCGTTGGTTTGAACAAGCTGGTAGTGGGTGGCTGATTTTGCTACCGCATCACTGAGTTGGCTGACCAGCAGTCGCTCAGCATCTTGCAAGTACGCTCGAGATTGTTGCAGTCGGAGTTGTGTGCCGCGAATTCGGGTCAGTTCACGCCTGGCGCCAATTGCTGGTGGCGTGATCTCCAGTCGAACAACACCTTCCTGGAAGTCGCCGCTTGTGAGACTGCCAAGGGCACTGCTGGCAGGGCTGGGGAACTGTGCGTCGCGGCGTTGAGGAGGCCCAAGGGTATCACCCACGCCTACCCAGCGATAAAGCAGTGATAGGTTGACTTCTGGAAGAATCTGATTCTTGGCGGATACTTGCTCCAGCTCACGCTGTTTGATGAACGTTTTGGCTTTCCGGAGCTCAGGGCTCAGGTAAAGCATCTGCACAACGCTCTCATTCCAATCGAATTCGAGTCGTGCAAGACTCGGTTCCTGAATCGGTCGGATCAAGCGTCCATCAGTGGCAGCCAGTCCCATCAGTTCTCGCATCACACGCTCATAGCCGTACACACCAAAGCGGTCATCGCCCGGCATGTTCGAGCCAGCCAGAGCTGATGAAAGACGTGCTCGGAAGCCATAGTACTGCTCTTCCGCCTGAGCCAATTCCTGCTTGGTTCCCGTGCCGTTGTCGTAGTTCAGCTTGGCAAACTTCGCTGTTGCGATGGCACTGTTGCGTCCAATGATCGCAGCATTAACGCTGCGGTACGCGACATAAAGATTCCAGTAAGCAACCTCCACATCGCGGACCAGGTTGCGAACTTGAACTTCAAAGTCAGTAATCGAGACGTCTTCATTCAAGCTGGCGAGTACTACAGGTATACGATTCACGAGTGTTCCGCGATTTCGCATCAGTGGCTGTTGGATCTGTGCTTCGAGAGTAGCTGTCCAGTCACTTGCCAATTGTCGCGATGCGGTTCCTGGTCCGCCTAGGGGAAGGTTGTTCCGCGAGTAGATGACCTGCTGGCGTAACGTGGCTACGCTCCCGGTGGCAAAACGTTTGCTAATGGCGCTTTGCTGTGTTGCATCCTGCCCCTGAAAGAAGGTTTGCGAAACTTGGCTGCTGCCAGTGTTCCGTGGTCTGTCTGTGGTGCTGTAATCGAAGAATGCACTTGCTTGTGCGTCGAACTCAGAAAGTGCATCCTCAACACCACCAATCTGATTCGCCCGTTGTACTCCGCGTGGGAGGATTCGGTTGCCGTTGCCGTCGACGGTAAGAGGGATGGATTGGGTGGTGGCTTGCTGGATGGCAACGTCGTAGATGCTTCCCAGTTGATCAGCTGAAGCACTGGTGAATTGAGCTGCGATGTTCTGGCGAAATTCGGCGTTGCCGCTGGTAGTGACGAAGAATTTTGCGTTTTGCAGGGCGATCGAGACGCAGTCTTCGACCGTCAGATCCCAGAATTGATAATCATGATTGCCAATGGAAAGAGGACGTTGTGCCTCTGTCGTTTCCGCCAGGCTCTCGACTTCAACATCGGGGTACTCAATCTGCGTTGCACTATTGAGATAGTACTGCAAATCCGGCGATTCATGCAGGAAAAACGGTTGCGTAGGTGCACATCCTGTTGCTAGCAGAATGGTGAGCAACAACTGCAAATAGGTGGTTTGTTTTAAAAGCGAGCGACTCATCCGCTGGACTTCCGGGGTCGTGCCGTCGTGAAACACACCATCCTTTCATCGCACAGCGCGATTCAGCGTGTTTCCGTACTGGCCGAGTGTGGAAGCCCCCCACGATGCCTGCTCTGATTCTCGGGTTCATCAATGTGAACCAGAGACGCGAGCTAACCTCGTCCAAAGGGTACTATCGGACCCTCAGATGTCAAACTTTGACGGTTCTGTAAAAAAAAGTGGATCGATTCGCTGGCTGGCAACAACGCGCAATAGCAATGAAAAAGAGGAGTCGTTGTCAGAATGGGGCGAAAGCTTGCAAGGCGTGATATTACTGCACCGCAATGCGTGGCGTAGTTTGGCCAGAGGCTAATTTTCGGTTTTGGGTGCCACGATCGGTTGGGGAATCTTGTCTCCTTCGATCAACTGCGGCAACGGATCAGTGGAATTCGCATCTGCTGGGCGAAGCGGTTGATCAGACGGGGAGGCACCTTCCTCAGGTGTCTGCCGCAGTTTTTTCAAGATGCCATCTTCTTTCTGAAGCACGTCCTGTAGAGTTTCGTCCGCTTGAAATGCGGGCAAGGCGGACGGTGTCTCGTCGATCTCCTTCATGCTCACGGTATCGACGCGTGCCCCAATTTTGATTGCTTCCCACGGTTTCGGATAGAAATAGTGCATTACTGTCCGAGGCTTGTGATCCTTGTATGCGTTGCGGTGCTTTGAGGCATGCCAAGACATTGCCTCGAGACTGCTGGGGGCGATGTAATAGGAAATCTTTCCAGCGACATTGCTGGGGCGGTTGTAGCGACGGCGGTAGGATGGCGGCAGCCAATTGCCCAAAGGTCCGATCAGGTCGATTCGGGGATGGACGGGGTAATTTTCTTTATCCGGGTGGTGCGCAAATAGCGTTGAGGAAAGACATGAAATCAAAGCGGCAACGGTAAACCAACGCATGACAAAAACCGGGGAAGCTAGGAGATGCCGGGAAACAACCGGAGTGTGAAACTGCAACAAATGTTGCACGCCCTCTTTCGTCTTGTCGTCAGTGAAGCACCTTCAGCGTGACGCTGTTAACTAAATTGCCGATTCTGCAGGTCGGGGAAACATTGCACTTCTGGTTTCAGCAGGAGACGAGTTCCCTGTCCGGTTGCCCTTTTACAAGGGATCTTGATTCTGTTCGAATTTTTGGGCGTCATTCGATTTTTGTAGAGTTTTCCGGCCAGCGGATGAACACAAAACTGTAATACTGAGGGTGAAGCCAAAGATCAGAATGCTGTAGAGCTCGAGGTCTGCGTCTGCCTGCCAGGAACCCTCGGCTACCAGCATCTCGGCCTTCGCCAAGCCCCACGTCGTAAGAAGAATCAAGGGTAACAGGAATACGAGAAGCCGAAGTTGACGAAACATCACCACCCGAATCGTGAGAGCAGCAATTGTTTGCAGAAAAAACCAACTGCAGATCAGGACAGGCCAGTAAACGAGGCTGGCGACTGGCGGGGTGAATTGCCTGCTTGCTGCAAGCAGCAAGGCGACCAGAGTTGTCAGAGTGATGAGCTCGCCAACATGAAACTGCGGAAGCTCTGGTTGTTGGCTTGCTTCTGTTATCTTCTCCAGCCTGGACGTCCGCGCGATACCACTGAGCGAGGTGGTCCAACGGGGAATGGCTAAAATGACAAAAATGAAAGGCTGGACGAGGAGGATGCCGCTGACGCTGATGGAGTGGCGGAGCATGTCAGGTGTACAGCAGGCCGTGAGCAGAAAGATACAGCCAACAGCGGCCATGATGCGTGTCGAAAAACGGACAAATGAGCCACTGATACTGGTGGCGAGCCAAGAAATGAATGTAATCAGACCTAAAACAGTGCCGGCCATCCAGCTCTGAACCTGTGTGGTGAGCAGCTGCGGGGCGACCAGGTTTGCATGGGGTGCAATCTGTGTTTCGGAATGATCGCTCACTGGGTAAGTTGCAAGAAATAGCAGAAAATTGATGACAAGCCAGCCGGTTACGATCACAAGCGTCATGCCATTGATGCTTGGACTACGGTATGTTGGCATGGAATTCAGTGGACTACTTTCGTAACAAATTGCCTTACACTCTCGGGCTACCCCACACCTTCCCGCACTCACCACATTAACACGGTATCTAACTCCTGTCGCTTTGAACATGGACGGTACAACAGAACCTTTATTGGCAGTGATTGGAAATCCGATTGCAGGAAATCCATCACAATTTGCTTTAGAGCGGGCAATCGCCTCGCTTGGCCTGGATTGGCGTGTACTCTCCTTTGATGTGCCTCCTGATGATATCGCTGCTGCTCTGAATGGCTTTGCAGTAACCGGGATTTGCGGTGTACTGATCGACCCTAGTGTCAAGCAAGCGGCATCGAAGTGGTATGCCGAGCGACTCGGATCAGAGGAGGTGGCGATTGATTGTCTTGTTCGTGGCGAGGATGGGCAGTTCATCGGCTACGACGAACGTCATTTGTGGGTGACCGAGCGACTCGCGTCAAAGACCGACGGGGATAAGCTTTGCTTTGGAAATTGTGGGGCAGACTCTTCGTGGGATGTCGACTTGTTGGGTGTCGAAAAGGTTTCGGGGAACGTGAAGCCTGAAACGATTGAGGCAGCTCGGGCGATTCTGGTGTTGGACGATCTGAGTGGTCCACCCGAACTGGAACTGGATGAGTGGCCCGAAAATGATGGTTCGTCGGTTGTGATCGATTTATCGACGTGCCATCCCCTGCAGGATTCAATTAGAGAATTGGGGTATCAGATTTTAACCGAGTCCGATTTGCTCGTCGGTGTTCTGAAACGCGCCGTTGAAAAGTGGTCTGCCAAACAGGTCGATCCCACCGTCATCCGTGATGCGGTAGAAGAGTATCTGGGTGTGTAGCCAAGAAGTGTCTCGCGAGCAGTGTGGATTGATTTGCGAGTCATCATTTGACTCCAGGCGAGTTGCAGAAAGTCAAAACGTGGGTGCATGGCTCGCTGATTCTTGTTTGAAGTACATTCGTGATCGTGCGATGTTTATTCAAAAAGGTGAGGTTCGATGAAGCCTAGTGTTTCCGGTGCGAGGAAAAAGCTGATAGCGGCTGCAAAACGTCTGCGTCGAGATGTTGATTCCATCTCTTTTGCCGAGCCGGTTACGCATGTCTACAACCCGTTGAGATATGCATGGAAAGCACACGAATTGTATCTTTCTCGGATCAACGATGATGGCGTTCGAATGCTGTTGTTGGGGATGAATCCCGGCCCGTGGGGGATGGCTCAAACAGGGGTCCCTTTTGGAGAAGTGAGTGCAGTGCGAGATTGGATCGGAATTGATGTGCCGGTAAAGACTCCTGCAAATATGCACCCCAAACGTCCTGTACTTGGATTTGAATCCAAGCGAAGTGAAGTCAGCGGACGAAGGCTTTGGGGTTTGTTTCAGGAACGCTATACGCATCCGGATCAGTTTTTTGCTGACAACTTTATCGCAAACTATTGTCCATTGGTTTTCATGGAAGAGAGCGCGAGAAATCGAACGCCTGACAAGTTGCCCGCCGCTGAACGGGAATTGCTCGATGCGGCTTGCCAAAGACATCTCGCACGAATTTTTCAAGTGCTGCAGCCAGAGATTGTTGTTGGTGTGGGGGCCTATGCTGAGAAGTGCCTTGAACACACCATGGAAAAAACTGGTTACGAAGCCCAATTGGCTCGGATTCTTCATCCTAGTCCTGCATCCCCAGCAGCAAATCGTGATTGGGCTGGGACAGCAACCAAGCAGCTCAAGGATGCGGGTGTCTGGTGATTCAGGGGGTAAGTCTCCTGCCTTCGCTTCGTAGACAGGGGACTCGACAGAAACCCCCGCATCGCAACAGAGCATTTGCATCGACGGGCTGCGCAGCTTAAAGAGCGGACTGGCTACTTCCACTCAGGAATCTTACTCAAGCCAGCAAGGTAGCCGACCACTCTGTTACTCGCAGTGCCTCCAATCGCGTTATTCAATCGCGTCTTCCAATCGGGGGGGGCAAAGCATGGGGGGCTGGGATGGGCTACGATGTCGGCCTGCCGAATGTTGCAACTTAGCCTGGGCGTGATCACTTAGCTTATTTCAATGACCTGAGTTGCCTTGCAGTCAGCACGCCGATTTGTGGGGATCAACATGTTGCGAGTTCATAGTAATCGAACCTTGTGGGATCGCAGCATCCAGCACTCATGCCCCGTTCATGAATGTTGGGATTTCAAGTTGCCTTGCTCCGTATTTTCAAAGAGACGCGTGAAATCAAATGGATGCAGATGATTTTCAGGATCTTTATAAGTTGCTCCGGGGAAGTCGATGCGCGACGGCCGTCTTGGATGCTCGGGCTCTTTTTGTCGAACGCAAGATGGAGCGTTCACTTCTAAAAATGAGCGAGGCGCGAGCTAGTTTTGCAGAGAGTAGGCATCGTGTGCTGAGGCAGGACCCTGAGAAGACAATCGATGCCAAGGCCACTGATCGTGATCGGCAAGTCAAAAAAGCAAAACGCAAGCAAGAGAAAGCACAAGAAACTCTAGATGCCTTCGATGAATTGATACCCGTGCTTACCAAAATGGCCAAACGTGAGACGAGTCGGCGAGACCGTGGGGGTGCTGGAGAAGTTGTTGCAAGGCAGGCGGAGGCAGCCACCGAGCAACCCACTCCCACACAAAGTGCCAGCAAAGCGGCTACGGAGGCGACGTCTGATCGCGATGATGCCGGACTTGATTCGTATTCAGATTTTGACTCGGTCAGTGAAGGCCCGCTTCCCAACGCAACCAACGAGGTGTATTCCGCTGGTTCGAACGGCCCACAAAGGCCTGCATCTGCCGCAGATTTTACCTCGCAGTTCTTGAAGGAATTTGCAGCCGGCAGCGGTGACGCAAGACTTGATCTTATCGGGGGGCGGTTTGGTTTTCGGCCTGTCGAAAATGAACTTGATGTTGTCGGTGATGGTGTTTATTTGATCCAAACCAGTAAACGGACCATGTTGGTGTCGTTGCTGGCCGATGACTGCGAGGATGACGAGCTGCGCCTCTTTGATTTGGTCGAGCGAAAGCGTGTCAAACCAATCACACGGATCGCATTCCTCGATTTGGGGTTCAGGCGAAAGATGGTGTTGCTGACCTGCTCAGAATTGGATGAGCGTGGCGCACTGGTTCCTGACGAGGATTCAGAGATCAGGAACAATTCGTCTTCGTCGGGTTCTGGCGACTCGATGGTCGATCATGGTACGGCAATGAATGACCCCGGAACGGTGGTGGACGACTGAGTGTGGGTGCATCGCCTTGGTATCCGATGGGTACCAAAGCACAACGGCCCCACCCAGCCAATCTTGCTCGAGCAGGCGAACGTTGGTTTGCGGCTGACCGCCCAGAATCTCTTGCCTGGATTGTTGGACATCAGAGATTTTCATTGCGGGGGGGCTTTTGATCATCTTGAACGGGAAATTGCAGTTTCGGCGATATTAAGTGGCTTCTTGGGAATTTTCAGGCCGAAAGCAAACCCAGAATCTGGGTCGTTGTCTCAGACTCTGGGTCGAGTGACTCACTGCGAGTGTCGATGAAATGTGGTGGGCTGATCCGGCCGGATCACCCCAAGAGCCGAATTTGTTAAAAAACTCCGCAAAGAACGCTTGATTGCCGTTGACGATCTCGGTTTTGTCAGCGAAAGTCTTTGTCGCTCGTGGATCGGCCGCGAGATGTGGGAGAAATTGCCGCTGAGTGGGGTATCCGTCGTGATACTTACCGGGACGGGTGATTTCGCCAAACCACCCGACCAAACGAAAGTCGTGACCCGATGGGTAAAAAATCAAAGCGCTATCGCGCTTCGCTTGAAAAACAGCCAGCAAACGCGCTTCCGCTCTCGGATGCGGTGGATGCACTCAAAAAGTATGATTCGACCAAGTTTGATCAAACGGTCGAGATCCATATGCGATTGGGAGTAGATCCCAATCAGGCAGACCAGATCATTCGTGGTAGCTTGGTTTTGCCAAATGGAATCGGAAAGACCCAGCGAGTAGTTGTTTTCGCAAAGGGTGACGCCGCGACTGCTGCCGAAGAAGCCGGTGCCGACGAAGTAGGCCAGGAAGATCTGGCGAAAAAAATCAAAGACGGCTGGACTGACTTCGATGTCTGTATTGCTGCTCCCGACATGATGGGCCTGGTTGGGCCTCTCGGGCGTGTGCTCGGACCTCGAGGCCTGATGCCCAGCCCGCGTGCTGGAACAGTGACACCCGATGTCGCCAAAGTGGTTGGTGAGTACAAGGCGGGTAAAGTTGAGTTTCGGAACGACAAGGGCGGTAACGTCCATGCCATGGTTGGAAAGATGAGTTTCGATTCGGCCAAGCTGACCGAAAACATCTCAGCCTTTGTCAAGTTTATCGAGGGTATGAAACCACAGACCGTCAAAGGCACCTATATCAAAGGTGTGGCGATTTGTGGCACGATGAGCCCGAGTGTTCGAATAGCCTCATAGTTCCGATCTGCAGAGAACGGAAAAGTGGCCCAGTTAGTGATCGAAACGATCGTATCAAGTGAACCAATCTGATGAGTAAATACGTCAAAGAGCTCGTTACCCGCGACATCCGTCGACGGCTCGAAGGAGTCGACGATGCGGTGTTGGTGAATTGCGTCGGGATGGACGCAAATACAACCAACGAATTGCGCGGAGAGCTCGACAAAAAAGACATCCACATGCTGGTCGTGAAGAACTCTTTGGCTCGAAGAGCCACTGAGGGAACACATCTCGCTGCTGCTTTCGAGGGTGCATCGGGCCAGGTCGGCATTTGTTGGGGATCGAGTGATTTTGTGTCCTTGGTCAAAGAGCTGGTTCAGCTCGATAAGGACTCAGAAAAATTCGATCATTTCGTCGCTGATTGCGGCGTCATGGACGGCGAGAAGCTCGATGCTGATGGTCTCAAGGCAGTCAGCAAATGGCCAAGTAGGCAAGAACAGATTTCGATGCTTGTCGGGCAGATTCTCGGACCTGGATCGCAGCTTGCTGCAGCGATGCTTGGCCCCGGAAAAATGCTCAACAGTCAAATCAAGAAGAAAGGCGAAGGGGACGAATAATCCTTCGCCCGGCCCGCATTGGCGCCGTTACCCCTTAATTATCAAATCACCCAACTGTTTTCGAGGTATTTCCTATGTCTGAAGAAACCGCCGTCGCAGAATTTAGCGATGACACAAAAGTAATGGGCGACAAAATCGCCGAAATGACTCTCAAGCAAGCCAAAGAGCTGAGCGACTATCTGAAGGATGTGCACGGCATTGAGCCTGCTTCCGGAGGTGGTGCAGTCGTCATGGCTCCTGCCGATGCTGGTGGCGGTGCTGAGGAAGAGAAGACCGAGTTCGACGTTGTCTTGACTGGCTTCGGTGATAAAAAGCTGAACGTCGTCAAAGTTGTCAAGAACTTGACTGGCGCTTCGCTGATGGAAGCCAAGAAGATGGTCGAAGGGGTTCCTGCAACCCTCAAAGAGGCTGTCTCCAAGGAAGAAGCTGAGAAAGTCAAAGGCGAAGTCGAAGAAGCTGGTGGAAGCGTCGAACTCAAGTAGTTCGTCGCCAATCGGTGATTACGATAAAAAAGCCCCGCCGATCTTGAATCGGAGGGGCTCTTTTTGTGCCCGCTATGACACGAAGACGCTAGTGTCGAAGGCTAATGTCCAACGGTTACCTGAACATCGGCAGCGGTCTCTGGTTGGCAATTCCAGTAGCATTGCTCGGTCCACTCGTTGTACTCGGGACTAATTCTTGCGCAGTGATTCCACCTTGGATGCTACTCCGCGTGTGAATTCCCGTGTTGACGGTCGAGACCGTGCTGGACGCGATGCGAGGTGGCGCGAATGTCGTGACCGCCAAGCGCGGCGGTTCCAGGTTCTCGAACGGAGTGTTGCCGTCGAGAGGCTGAAGTCTGGCGGCGACATCGGTGGGTAGGTTGCTGGGGCTCAAACGTCCCACCGGTTCGTAAGAGACTGAGTGTTCGCGTGAGGTGCGAACTGTCTTGGTTGGTATCTCTAACGTCCGGTTCTCTGCGATCCATTGCGTTGTCGTCTTGGTTCGATGGACGACTTCCGTTCGGGCTTCCCACGTTGTAAGTGGTACCTTTTCATAGCGGATGGATGGTGGGCGAAATGGATTCCAACGGCCTGTCAGTTTCGGCTTCCATTTGTACTCGATGACTGGCGTCATCACCGTGCGGTTCTCAGGCTTGGTTTCCGTAATCGTGTGAGGGCGGTAGACGACTTCGTTTTGTTGGCTGAGCTTGGTTTCTACCACAGGCTTTTCGATTGTTCGGCTTATCTTCCGGTACACAACTCCCGTCTGGGGATCAGTGAAGAAGCCTGTCTGGGCAGATGCCTTAGCGGTCAATGACGTGATGCTGGTTGCTGCTGTTACCAACGCAATGAGCTGGTAGACAACCTTGGATAAGATCCGACCAGTCATGGCAATCCCTCGCCTGTGATGCGGACAGATGGTTGTGATTTCGCTGCTGGGGTAACCTTGGTTGAGGTTGGCACACGTGCCATAACCGTCTGAAGGTTACATTTTCCCTCTCCCTTTCTTTTTCGGTCCCAACAGACATTTCAGCTGAGAGAAAATCGATGCTCGAATCAAAATTGATAGACATGCTGCGTTGCCCGATTGACGGTTCCCGTTTGCAATTGCTCGGCAATGATGCGGTTTTACGCATCAATTTGGCACTTGAGTCCGGCAATTTGCGAGATCGACTCGATCAACGCATCAGCTGTCCTCTGGACGCCGGACTGCTGAATAGACAGGCGAATCGGGTTTATCCTATTCGTGGAGGCATCCCGTCGCTCGTCGCAGGCGAGGCGGTTGAGCTGTCTGAGAGGTTCTTTGATGAAGACTTGGAAGGCTTGCAGGAGTAGGGACACCGACAACTCTGGGGAAAGGACCAACAGCAACGCACGCATCCTAGCAGATGGGAATGCGGCGTGAGGTGTGCCACAGCGTCCACCACGCCAAGCGATCACCGTCCTTACCCTACAAATCCGTCGCCAGCGATAATACGTTTGTTCGGTGATTTCCAGCAGCTTGCAGACCTCAGGCACCTTCTTGCCCTTACCAAGTTCCACGTCGGCTTTACGAAGCTTGGCAACGATCTGATCCACTGTGTGACGTTTCTGAGGCATTTTGAAAGTCCTTTCCGGGCAGTTCGCCCGATCAAGATTCTCTCACTCACAATGGTGCAATTCTATGGGGGGAGGTCAGTGTCAGGGCCACGGGCCACTGCACTGCCGAGGATTCTATTTGCTACCAATCCGTTTCGTCTGGACCTTGCTCATCGTCCTCTGGTTTCGTGTCACCACACCAACGAGCCAATGACTTCAGCACCTCGTTTCGACCGCTAGTGTTGGTCCACAGCGAGTCGTCGACATCCAGTCTGACCTCATAGTCTCCCTCGTGCATGCACTCAGGTTCACCGCAGAAGTGAGGGACGTCGCTGACCCATACAACTCGATAGAGCGGGATGTGTTTATCGTCGATCTTGATGAGTGGTGAAGTCATGGGTTCAAATCTCGATAATAAATAATAAGCGGTTGATAAAAGGGAGGTATCAAAACTTTTGAATGCAATGAAGCAGGCTTGGTTAGGTGAGTTGGTTCACATTAACGAGTCCAATGCCGTCATGCGATGTGTTCATTGATTTGCCCTTCGAGGGCCAGCCCGGTCCCAAGTTTGCCAGATCTGAGGTGGAAGGCTCAGTCATCTTCTCCCATTTCCTGGCTTCGTTCTGCCGAGGCTGCCACTGCTTCAATCAGCGCTCCTCGGATCCCATTTTGCTCTAGAACAGAGATCGCCTCAATCGTGGTGCCACCTGGACTGGCTACTGCATCCTTGAGTTCCCCGGGGTGACGTTTGGTTTCTGCGATCATGGTGGCCGTGCCAAGCACCGTCTGAGTGGCAAGTTTGAGTGCCAAGGGACGCGGCAAGCCGGCGAGCACGCCACCATCGGCAAGTGCCTCTATGATGATACAGACATACGCAGGGCCAGAACCACTGAGTCCTGTCACTGCATCCATTTGTGTCTCGGCGACCTCGACTGCCATGCCGACTGACTCAAGCACGGATTGAATCCAAGTTCGATCTTCCGCAGAAACTTCACTGCCGCAGCAGTAACCGCTTGCGCCTTGGCGAACCAAGCTTGGGGTGTTGGGCATCACTCGGGCAACCTTGGAATGTCCCAGTCCGTGGCTGAGGTCACCAAGGCCGATGCCTGCTGCGATGGAGATGACAAGCTTCTCCTGCCACGCAGAGCGGACTTCATCGATCACTTCGAGGAGGATGTTAGGTTTGATGGCCAGCAGGACAGCGTCGCACTGTGCGACGGCGGAGGCGAGCTCTGCGAAGCTCACTGAGGGGTGGTTATTTGTCCACCATTGGCGAGATGTGGCATCTGGTTCTACCAGAACGACCTGAGAGGCCGATATTACCTCACTCGCCACGATCCCCCCTACCAATGCACGGCCCATTTGTCCGCCGCCAATTACTGCCAGTTTTTGCACACTCATACAGGCTTTCCTTGTTCTCTGACGTTTCAAACGGGGGTTCTCAATTGACCCTTTCTTGGGCCGACTCTAAAGTGATCGGTTTTTCCCTTCCCGAAAACCCCATTAGCCCCCTCGCGTGGATTATGAAATCGACAATCGCGAAGCGACTGGTCGGTCAAATTGGAGACTTCTGCGTGGATGAAGCAATCGGAAAAGCAAATACGCTGATCGAGGCAATGGGCTGGATTCGACGCTTTCGCGGTAAAACCACCGTGATCAAGCTGGGAGGCAGCCTACTGGATGACGAATCAGCCCTGATGCACATCTTACTCGATGTGATTTTCATGGAATCGGTGGGAATGAAGCCGGTGATTGTCCACGGTGGGGGGAAGGCTATCAATCGAGCACTGGCTGAAGCGGGAATTGAGGCACATTTCGTGCGTGGCCGCCGCGTGACCGACGAGGCGACGCTGGAGGTTGTGCAGAGGGTACTCGCCAAAGAACTCAACGTCTTCCTGACCGAAGAGATTGAGAGGCTGGGCGGAAGAGGGATGAATCTCTCGTTTGAAACTACCAATGTTCTGTTTGGGCAAAAGCTGAGCACCGATCCTCAGGAAGATCTTGGCTTTGTGGGCGAGGTCACTCGGGTTGATCGTAGTGTCATCGAGGGTTTGTCCTATACCGATCAGGTCCCGGTCATCCCTTCCATGTGTGAAGGAGCAAACGGTGAGCGTTACAATGTTAATGCTGACACTGCTGCCATGGCTGTCGCTCAAAGCCTTGGAGCTGAAAAACTGGTGTTCTTGTCGGATGTAAATGGCGTTCGAAGAGACAAGGAAAATCCTGACACCATCATCCACTCTCTCTCGGCAGACGATGCTCGCCAGCTCATCAACGAGGGAGTCATTGATGCCGGGATGATCCCCAAGGTTGAGGCTTGTATTGAAACTCTGGGGCGTGGTGTTCGGAAAGTTCATGTCGTTGATGGTCGCCTGAGGCACTCGCTTCTGCTCGAAATATTCACGACCAGTGGTGTGGGTACCGAAATTCACAATTGATTCGTGCCACATCTTGCTTTCTTTTCCGGTCAATGATCTTGGATGATCACCGGTTTTTCGTTTCCTGTTTCCAATGTTGAACGGACTGTCATGAGTGACATGGATGAACCCGAAGAAGCAATCGATTCCACGTCGGACGATGGATCCGATAGTAGCGATGGCGGGTCACGTCAGGAAATGGCAGTGAACCAGGATGAATCGATCCAACACGATTTGCAAAACTCTGCTGACTTCGCAGAGGAAACACCCGTCGATAGTAACAGTGCATTGGACAAAGAAGTTGTCCAGGGAATCGGTGACGAACGTCACGATAACGAATCAGAGGACGCCGAGTGCGAAGACGAATCAGAGGATGCTG
>Ga0315315_10000349_pt1 | contig 37725 bp, 39 predicted proteins | sample M140m3416metaG_FD_203699 | JGI IMG/M metagenome (GOLD analysis project Ga0315315, IMG submission 203699) | Ammonia-oxidizing marine archaeal communities from Monterey Bay, California, United States - M1 40m 3416 | ecosystem: Environmental > Aquatic > Marine > Intertidal zone | place: USA...
TAAATGCTGATGTTGCTGCAGGTTTAGGAAAAGCCAGACCTTCAGCCATTGGTCATTATTCTCATTGTAATTCACAAAAAGGGGGTTCTGCTGGACACGATTATGATGCCGATAGTGTAGGGCAAACATATGGTTATACTAAAGCAGGTGCCGCATATGCTGGTGAAGTAAGGGGAGGATATGCTCCAATTACCCGTCAACCTAAGACTAATATGTGTGGTGGTAAGAGACGTAGAAAAAATAAATCAAGAAAATCACGTAGAAAATCACGTAGAAAATCGAAGAAAAGTCGTCGTAGAAAGACAAAACGAAGAAAAAGAAAGACAAAAAGACGAAGAGGTGGAAAAACTAATGCTGAAATGATGGCTTGTATGGAAGAAAATGCGGGGTTAGGTCCAGTTAAAGCTAATCTTAAATGTCGTCAGCCAACTATGGCTAAACCTGTTTCAGGATGTGTAGATGATATGACCGCTACATACGGAAGTGAAGGTAGAGGTAGCTGTGCTAATTTACAAAGAAGAATAGCATATAGCAAAAGTAATCCAAAACCAGGACAAAGAGAAGCATTAGAAAAATTCTGTGCTGGTGACGCTGGTAAACACTGTAAAAAATCTTGTAGTGAATATGGACAACCTTGTCCTGCACCTGTAATTGCTCCAAAACAATTACCTGTAGTAGAAGCACCAAAACCCACACCAATGCCTGTTGTAAAAGCCGCTCCAGTAACCCCAATGGGACCACAAAGAGGAACAGGTGAATGTGACCAACATAATTTTTATGATGGTGTTGTATTTAAAAAATCTGAAGGAAAGTTATGTAGGAGCAAAAAGAGTTCTTGTAAATTAGCAAAAGGAAAGAAGAAAAGTTCACCTATGAATACAAGAAAATGTATTTCTCGTAAAGGTGGTCGTAGAAAATCACGAAAAAAATCACGCAAGAAACGCAAAAGAATGAAAGGAGGCCGTTACCAACAATATGGAAGTAATATTCCTAATACACCAGGGTATTCTGGGCCTTACACCGCCGGACCTATGCCTTGGGCTACTGGACCTGTTGGAATTAATCGTCAAATGAACTGTTAAATATAAATTTTAAATTAAAAAATATATTTAATTACTTATTAATGCCCTAATAATTCTTTGTGAAGTTACTTTTATATCTTCATCTTCTGTTACTTTAACCACTACACTATCCAATTGTTTATAAAGATTTCTACGTTGTTCGTATAATTCTTTAAATGTATTAATACCATCTGGAAATACAATTGGTCTTTCCCATCCTTCAGCTTCCTTTCTTTTTACAATTAAATCAAAATCTACATCTAGCCAAACTATTGTGTATTTTTCATTTAACATTTTCATTTCATTAGGGTAGTAAATTGCTGAACCACCACAAGAAAAAACTCCTATAAAATCATGATGTAATGATTTTCGTTCTGCTTCTTTAAATTCCTCTCTCCCATATTGTTTCAAATAGTCTATCTCAGACATTCCATAAACTTTAAAAAATAAGTCTCTTGAATCTAAAAATGGAACTCCTAAAATACCCGCCGTTATTTTTCCTAAGGTTGATTTACCGGAATAACACATTCCCTGAAATATTATTGGTTTATTAGTCATATATATATATATATTTGTGATTATCTTTTACTTAAACATACTCCTTGAAACATATTAACTTTCTCTTTCTTTTTATTTATTTTTGTTTTTTTATCTATTTTTTTTTCAAAATCATAAATTGTATCCCATAGATTATTTTCATATTTGTAACTATCACTTTCTATTAATTTAAATTTTTGTCTTTTATAAAACGCGCGCCGTTTCTTATAATGTCTTTGAAATAAAGAATGTGTATCTACAATATCAATAACTAATGCTTCTTTATGTTTTTGACGTAATATGCGCCCAACAGATTGTGTTACGTCTACTTTTGGAGTAGCCATTACAAGAGTTGTTAATGTTTTAATATCTAACCCCTCTTCCGCCATCGCATATGTCGCTACAATAATCTTCTTACCTTCACTTATTTTTAGATCTTGTTCTTTCATTCCTCCAATATAATATCCCACTGTCGCAATTACTCTATTCTTTATTGCTTCATAAATATAAGCTAGTAGTTTTTTTTGATGACCTAAAATCATTATTTGTTGATCTTTGTTTTCTGTTAATAAATCTTTGATTACTTTTATTATAAATTCTGTTCGTCTATTGAATTCACAAATTTTCTTCATCATCCCCATATAATTTACTTGCCCGCGAAAATTTAATTCTATTTTATTAAAATCTTCGTCATTTATTTTATATGTTATTGCTTTTACTAATACTTTATCTTCTCCTTTTCTTTCTACTTTGCATACTATATCTCCTAAAAACCACTTAATAATTTTTGTTAGTCCGTCTTTTCGTTTGATAGTTGCTGATAAACCAAGTGTATATTTCGTTACAATTTTAAAGAATGCTCTACTAAATACTTCCGCACTTATATGATGACACTCATCTACTATTGTTAATCCATATCCTTTAAAAATCTCTTTATTATATTCCTTCATACTTAAACTTTGTAACATACAAATTACAATATCTTTATCCTCTATATCTATAGTTTTTGCCTGAATTTTTCCTACTTTTGCATCTGGTAAAAACTGCTCTATACGCTCAATCCACTGTCTCATTAAGAATTCCTTATGAACAATAATAATTGTTTTCTTTTTCAATGCAGCAATAATATATAACGCTAAACACGTTTTACCAAAACCCGTATGTAGTGCTAAACAACCACCTCCTTTCTCTTTTACATATTTTAAATATTTTTCTACTATCGGTTTTTGTTTTTCCCTTAATGACCCTTTAAAATTTAAAGCAATATTAACACCTTCATCTATTTCTATTGCGTCAGGAGGACCATACATTTCATTTCCATAATATCGAGGAACATAAATTTTTTTACTTGATTCTCTATAAACTGGAAAAGGTTCTGGTTGTACTGGTGAACTTTTAGGAACAAATGGCTTCACCATTAATTCATTTCTTAATAAACTTTGTTCTTCCACACTAAAATATTTTTTTTTTATTGAATATCCTTTATAACCCAAATAAGTAGTTGATTCATCGTCTTCACTCATAATATATAATTTAGTCTCCTTTATTTAGATTGTTTTTTTTCAATTTTTGGCTAAGAAAAAATATACTATTATGATATATGGAAAATATGTTTAAATCCGTCATGAAAAGTAACCATCATTTAGTATTAACTATCTTACTATGTGTTTTTATCGTTTTTGATATTCAGGTTCCCGGAGCTCTTGCTAATATGATTGATAATCCTATTGGAAAAATTTCTGTAGCTGCCCTTTCCCTTTGTTTATTATCCATGAACACTTTATTAGGAGTTATTGGATTAGTTGCGGCATATGTTTTAATCCAACGTTCAGCTAACACTACTGGAACACAAGCTGAAAAAGATTACTTACCCAGTGAAGCTAAAAAGAAAGCCGTTTTAAGTGCTATGAATCAATTTCCTGTTACCGTTGAAGAAGAAGTTATCGCAAAAATGCTCCCAATGAATAATCAAGTTGATTTATCAGAATCTGAATTTAAACCTGTCTTGGGAGATACGCATAACGCAGATAAATGTTAATCTATTTTTTTGTGATAATGTTTTATCAAAAATATTTTGGAGAGAAAAATATTTTCTTGAACTTGAATAATATAATTAATCAAAAATTATTATATTATTGATGAAATAAATAAACACTATATCCGTAATCAAGGGTTTTTACACATTTTTCTCTCCAAATTTTTTTAGAAGAAACTTTTACAAAATAAAAATAGTTATTTATCCATTTCCAGAACCACCACCTCCTCCAGTATTTCTATTTGTAAAAAAAGAAATTAACTTGTATATTCCTAATACAATTATTAAACCAATAATAACTGCTATTATTACAAAAATATAAGGAAAAATTTTACTCATATCTCCATTTAAAGAACCAGAACCCTTACTACTTGGAATCAATGTATCTAATAAACTTTGCCCTAGTGGGTTTCCTTCTTCATCTTGTATTGGTGTACATGTTAATGTTTTCCCTTCTGTTCCAGAATCACCAGGTCCTTTACTTGTTCCTATTTTATTAAAATTCATTTGATCACTTTTAGGAGTTTGTCTATTAATAGAGGAACGTGATAATATACTTGATAAAGTTCTAAATTCTCTATTTTTCATATTTATTGCCTGGTCTTTATGAAATATAATCATTTCATCACTAGAATTACATCCCCAAGAAAATGTTCCACCGTCATAAGTATAAAAAGATGATTGAGGAATTACATCATCTAAAGTGAAATTATTTACACTTATTTCTTGACCTGTATTATTTTGAGTAGGAGAATAAGGAATTACTTTGCTAAACCATTTAGAAGAATCACTTGCTTTTTCATTATTTACTACAGGTATACAAATGTATACCTTTTTATTACCGGCTGTATGTGTTATTATTAATTCTGCATCCGCTTCATTTCCATCATATGTATTTAGTGATTTTAGATATAATCGAACTCCTGTTACTGTTAAATTAGTTCCTCCATATTTTACCTGATTCAACCCACTAAAACAACTTATATCTAAATATGTATTTTTATTTACAACGCTACAATTAGATAACCCATATTTATAGGTTATTTTGCATTTTTGTGTACAATCAGGATAGGTAGATTTAGTTAAATTAATTGGTGCACTTGTTATTTGACAACTCATGTTATTATATTAAGTTTATAATAAAAAAATCTACTTTTATTTATATACAAATGTTATTATCTAGAAAAAGGTTATATCGTATAAAAAAAACAAAAGAACAAAGTAGAAAACGCAGGAAACATCGTAATAAAAAAAAATATAGAAGACGTAAAAAGGGCAAAAGTAGGAGTAAAAGAAAACCATTGAATTTGAGAAGAAAAACTATGAAATCATATAGAGGTGGTTTTAAACTGGAGCAACCTAGTATTATTATGGGAGTTCAACAAGATAATAGTCCTAATGTAAAATTAGTATTAATTACATTAAAACCAAATATAAAAGATATAATTGAATCAGAAAATATTAATATTCAATTAACACCATACACATATGAAACAGCTTCTAATTTTGGTAGAAAATTTACCGAACGATTTGTTATGAATATGACTGGTCAAAATTCAGATAAGATGTCTGATAGTTATCCAGGTTCATTCAACGATCTCATAGACACCATCATAGTATCAGAAATTAGAGCACAGCTCTCTAAATTCAAAACAACTTTGCTAGGAGACAGCGAGGGAAAATATTTCTTATATAGGTATTTAAAATCTATCCCACCATTACCAGGCAATGTTAATTTGTATTCAGTTATAAATACCATTAATAAAATTTTATTAAAAAGGCAAACTAAATCGGCAGGTCAACAAAATAGATATAATTCCATTAACCAATTCATAGAGGAAATTTTAAATATTATAGACAATGATTTAACCAAAATATCACCAGATAGTACAGAACTTAGTAAATATCAAGAAAGTCCAACACCAATACGTGATAATGAAAGAAAGGGAGATGATGCACCTACTATTAGTGTTCCAGGAAATGTTTCTGCTTTATCAACTAGAAGCATTGTTGGAGCATTAGCAAAATTAGGCCAATTATGTAATGGTGAAACTAAGTGTGAAACAGGATTATACTGCAATATACCAGAAGGTAAAGAAGAAGGCACGTGCGCCCAAAAAGTAGAGGGAGACGCGGAGGTGGTTGTCGAAGAAAAAGTAACTGAAAAATCCGATTATGAACAATTAAAACAAGCTATCAAGAAACTTTATCAGTTTCTTCTTGCTAATAGAGCCATAGAAACTGATGATGGTCAACCAAATCTTATAAAAGTTAAAGTATCAGCAATACCTTTTCTTAATAATGATGTTTTACAGTCTGGGGGATCTAATTTATATGAACCTTGGGATTTACAAATTAGGATTATTAGAATAAATTTAATATTTGAACTCTTTATTAGACATTTATGGGTTAAATATGATATTAGACAACAAAAAGAATTATTCACTTTCCAATCTGAAGAATCGGAAGAATATGATATTGGTAAAAGTTTAAGTGAGCAAGAAAAATTAAAATATTTATCTGAATGGTGGCGTCTAGTAACAAATTCCAGTGTGCAAATATCTCCTGCCCCCAGAATGCGAATATTTAAAGCAAATGAAATAAGTGGGGGTATGGGAAAAAATATATATAATTTTATAACTAAAGAAATAGAGAATTTGAATAAAGAGAAATTTACTAATGATGGTAATTGGAAACCAGTAGAATTTCAACAGGGAGGGGTAGAATTTCATTGGGACCAAAATAATGAAAGTAATAGTATGTTAAAGTATAATGCTTCAAGTATAAAATTAACAGGAGAATCAAATCCGGCTATTACAACATCAATAAAATTAAACAAAATGCAAGAAATATTAGGACAAAATACTAAAAATATTTGGTATTATAAACTGCCTATTGGCCCTCAACAGGATGAATTTGTTGAATTCGAACGCCCTACATCAATAACTATTCTTCCTAGTGATAGTACTACCGTAGCAGAATCTTCAGGACCTGATGATGTTGTTCCATTTATTCAACCTACTGACGATAATGACTGTCCTACTGGAAAACATCAAGAATGTGATGGTGAACAAGTATGTATTGATCAGAAGTGTGTTGATGCGCCTGAATGGTTTGAAAGACCTGCCCCAGCTAGAGGAGAACCTCTTCTAGAAGAGGAGGAAGATTATAGTGGCGATACTTTTGATACTGAGTGTGATACTACCGAAGATTGTGACCCAGGGCAGCAGTGTGCTAATGGAAACTGTATTACAATTCAAGGAGAAAGTGGATTAACCACAGATGAAGTAGATGAAGGTAAAATACCCGCTATATCAGCTTCTATAGATAATATACAAGAATGTGGAAAGAAAAGTGAGTGTAATCCTAATGAAACAAATAAATTTTGTCTTCCATCCAAAACAGAAGATGAACCTGGACAATGTGTTCCTAAACAAGATTATATTGATGCTATGAGAGCAAGAAAGGTTAGAACAGAAGAAGGAGAAGAGGTAGGAGGAGAAAATATTCAAATGTTATTTAATAATGGTTGTCCAGATGGAACTACTATTCATCCAAATCCTGAAATAAAGCGTGATGATGAAAGTCCAGTTTGTTTAACACCTGAGCAACTAAACAAATATAATGAAAGAAAGAATACAAGCACTGAGGAGGACGAGACAAATATAACTGGGTTATTTGGAGATGACGATGATGATGAAGAAGCTGGGGAGACTGATGAAGATTATGGAGATGGAGACTTTGAAGAAGAAGGTGATGTTTCTCCATCACCAGAACAAAAAAATGTAATACCAGAACCAACACCTGTTGGTCCAATAATACCAATAGCGCCTCTTGATAATCCAACACAGGGTTGGAATATTGGTGGAACTCGTCCTACAATAATTATATACCGCACAAGAGACAATAACTATAAAATGCTTACTAAAATAAATTCTACAGATGTAATAGGTTTTATTGACTATAATAACATACAAAATAATCCAAACGCACCAGCACTATTCAATTTAGGAGATGATTACGGATTAATTGCTTCTTCAAATGCTGACGCTCCCGACCGAAATCCAAATTGGTCTTCTCCACGAGACGATGCCGATTTATTATATACGGGCCCGCTGACTTTCGATCTTAATGGTGTTAATTTAAACGTTCTTATTTTCATTCCACGAGATAGTAATTACCAACAAACGCCTGATAGTTTAAATACATTTAAAGATAAAGTTATCGCTCTTGTAAACAGTACAGCAACAATAAGCTTAATACGTAATGCTCCTAATGTACCTACAACACCACTTGTAACAAGCCAAGGCGACGGTGGAGATCAAGAACAAAATGAAGGAGAACAACCAGGTCAAAAACAATCAGGTCAGTCAGGACAATCAGATCAAAGTAGTCGAAGAACAGTTGGACAAAATGAAGGAGATCCAAATAACACAGACCCTGTAAATTTACCCGACTTCCCAGAAGTTCCAACAGGAGATCAAGGACAAGGAGGACAATCAGATCAAAGAGATCAAGGACAAAATAACACGGACCCAACAACAGGAGATCAAGGACAATCAGATCAGTCAGATCAAAGAGATCAAGGACAAAATAATCAAGGAGACCAACCAGGTCAATCACTAAGAGGAAGAACAGTTGGACAAAATGAAGGAGGACAACCAGGAGGACAACCAGGAGGACAACCAGGAGGACAACCAGGAGGACAAAATAATCAAGGACTAGGAGGACAACCAGGGCAACCAGGACAACCAGGAGGAACTCCTACAAATCCAGTAGTTGGTTCAGCAAATAGGTCCGATCCTTTGAGATACTCGCAACCAACTATTTCTATGGAGTTCAGAGTTAGACCCGGTTTATATCAACCAGGATTATATGTTCACGGTAATACTGGTCAAAATATTGAAGAATGGTTAAGGCATTTGGGAGACCCTAATCCAATTCCTTTCATTGATACAGCAAATGCTCAAGGTGGACAAGAAGTGCAGGGTGATGATGGTGAACAAAAGGTTCAAGGAGGAGGACGTAAAAAGAGAAAGAAAAGAAAAACGATGAAAAAGAGGAGAAAAAGAAAAAATAAAACAAATAAAAGAAAAAAGCGAAAGAAAAGTAAAAGAAAACATTAAATAATAACTAAAATATTTAAATTATTATTTAAACTTCATATGATGTTCCTACGCGTCCAACCATTAATTTAACTGGATTTTGGTTTTTTTGTCTTACACTTTCATTTGTTTTTTCCTTAAAATCTAATAAGGTTAATATAATACTATCTACCTTTGCTACCATTTCAACACAATCATTATATGTTTTTTTCAAATTATTTAATCCTGGTAATATTTTATTTATAAAATCACGAGTATCTTTTGTTATTTTTACATAATTACAAAATGGATCTACAGAAGATTTATCAATCATTTCATCCAAAAATTTACAAAATTCTGTAAAATCTTCATCCAAATAATCTATTGTTTTCATACGTCCTTCTCCATACCACCACCTTGCTATCCATTGACCCCTATATGCTTCTTCTTTATAATATGTTATAACCTTTTTATCATCTATAGTTTCTTCTACTCTTCCTAATTTTTCCCCTTCGTTTAATTCTACAAAAATATTTAATCTTTTTTTATTTTCTTCTAAAGTATTCTTCAATCGTGTAGGTGTTAAAATTAATGGTTGGGCTACTAATGTAGATAAACCGTTTGTGCCTGTTAACATTATACATAAGACATATAAAATAATTTTTAATTCATTTACAAATAAGGTATATATTGTGGACTAGAATTTTCGTATATAGTCACCTTAAAAGCATCTTTATATCCCTCTACATAAACGGTGTCACCATTCATTAATTCATCACATCCATATTCACTAGTACAACTTCTACCATTTTTACTCATAGGTAATTTTATAGCATTTGATTTATCACTCATTGTATAATATTGCCATTTACTTCTATTGCTATATAAAGGACGACCCATTACAGGTAATATGGTTTCATCGCCATTTAATCGAGTTAATATTCCGGTTTGATTATAATTTGAATCGAATCCACGAGTATTTATATTTATAGGAATTCCTCGTGGGTCTCCCATATTTCGTGGATGAAAATGCCCATCCTTTAATGGAGGAGCAAATGGATTCATTAATGTATTACGTGTATCCATTGAAAATATACTATTCATTTTTGGAAAAAAAGAACTACTGTTATTTTCTTTAATCACTACTACTTCCTTATTAGTAGTTGGTTCTTTATTAATTATATAATAATAAACTACAACTGCTAAAATTAAAACTAAAATTAAAAATATGATTGTCATATTTTCAATACAAATAAATCCTGGAGGACATATCTTAGCCATATATATATTCAATTTATTATTTAAGCGTCCTTCTTAGTTGGCTTTTTTACCTAATTTTTTTAAATCAGGGGCACCACCATTAAGTTTTTTGAGAAGATTTCCCATTTCACCAATATTTGGTAAGTCCATTCCAGATAAAGTCTCTTTGGCTGTATTTAATACTGGAGCCATAGAGTTAAGTGTTTTCATTAAATCTTTTTGTTGAGTTACAAGTTTCTTAGTTTCACTTGTAATACTTTTAATACCATCATCACCTAGCATAGTCTGTAAGTTATCGTATGCTTGTTCCATAGTAGCAGCATAATCAATACGATCTCCTACGTCTTCATCATCATCTCCATCTACAGCAGCTGGTGAAGAAGGAGGAACATTGTTTTGAAAAGAAGCAGTAGTACAATCACTTTGCTGATTACAAGTTGCTCCTTCTGGGCACGTGGTTCCAGTAGAACAAGAAAATGATGAATTACCTTCCTTCATTCCTTCTTTTTTCTTCTTCTTCTTTTTTGGTTTTTCTTCATCTTCTTTATTTTCCATTCCTTCTACTACTCTTTTATTTATAGCAATTAAACTTGTTACAACAATAGCTAAAAGAAGATTTACAGCCATATTTTTGCTAAAATAAGTGGATAATACACCTACAGCAACGAATAAGGCTAAAGAATCATAATCCTGAAGACCTACGTATCCCAATACATTAATGATTGCTAAAACAAGGAGAACATATAAAACATATTTGTTTTTTAAAACGGCTGGTGCTTGTAATTTCATTTTATATATTAATTATATATAAAATAATCATTAGTTAATTATAAAATTAAGCACAAGTGGCGTCCTTTGCTTCTTCCCATTTGTGTCCCTTTCCTAGAGCTGAACACGCATCTGCGTCAGCCGCTTCAACTTCTACATCATTATTCATACATTTGGCTTTGATAGCTGCTGTAAATTTACAAGCTTCACCACCATCTTCTCCGCTCTTATTGTACTTGTCATTTTCACAATCTTCAGCAGCGGTTGCGGCGGTAATAGCGAGATCACTACATTTTGCTACCCCACTGGTGTTTCCTTCCTTGGCTAACTGACCACCGGCCTGAGCAGCTGCTTCAGCAGCATCCTTAAGAAGATCTCCAGGTGCTTTCATGGCGTCTTCGAAACCTTCCTTAACACGTCCACAGCCAAAAACGAAGTTAGCAACGAAAAGAGCAGCAAGGATTGAAAGACTTTTGTTGTTACAGTAACAGTGCATACCGTATCCAGCAAGTAAGAATAAAGCAAGACATTCGTAAGCTTTTACAGATGCGTAACCAATAACATTAAGAGCTGCTAAAACAGCTAAGGCATAGAATAAATATTTGTTCTTTAATACAGCAGGAACTTTCATTATAATAAATATGTATAAAAAAAAATTATATTACTTAATAAATAATATAATTTTATTAGTATTTTCCTAAACTAATTTCTTTTTTTCCCTCGTCTTTTTGTTTGTTTTCTTCTTCGCCTTTTCTTATTCTTTTTAGTATTCCTTTTCTTTTTTTTCTTCTTTTTACGTGTTACTCTTCTAATTGGACTGTAACGTGAAATACTCTCTAATTTTTGAGGTGTCTGCCAACCACCTCGTTCCGCTCCTTGCCCTCTATTCATACTACCATCATAATTCTCATTACCCTGTACTCGCCGTCCATATATACTACCTTGTCCGAATCTATCAGATGGACCAGTATTACGTTGTTGTTGCCTAGCATGCATATTTTCTCTTCTTGCTGCTATCCTAGCATCTCTTTCTTGTTGAGCTGTTCTCCGTTGTCTTTGCTGTGGTTGTTGTGGTTGTTGTGATTGATCTGCTTGTTGTCTTCTTCTTGCTAATTCAGCCTCTGCTTCTCTTAATCTAGCCTCCTGCTCTTCTCTTGGTGGTCCTTCTTTTCTTTCATCATCATCAGCATTCTGTTTACTAGCACTACCACCTGGATTTAATCTTTCCTCTACTTTTCTTAATTCTTCATCTAACTTACTTTTATTATCATCGTTTTGTGCTACTATTCTGTCTGCTTCATCACATAATTCTTTAATTTCATCATCTAGTGCTTTTAACAAACCAGCAAAAGCATTAGCATCGCCTTCCCATCCCTTAATTTGTGAAACAAACCCTTGAAATTTTTCTAACAATTCTTTAATCTTTTTATCACAATTTTTATCAGTATTACGTTGAATTTGTCCTATCTGAGCGTTCAACATGATTTGCATTCCTTCACGAATCCTAGTAATTCTAGATATATAACCAGCGTAATCACCTTCTAATTCCTTTAATTTATCAATACAAAGTTTTAATTTTCCAATTAATCTTTCCAATTCAACTAATGCTACATTTACTTTACCTTTATAAGTTCTTTCTTTCTGTTTATATTCAGTCCATTTCATAGTAGCATTTTCTATTGCTTCTTTAAACGTATCCATTAAGTTACTCATAGTATATAATATAAATATATATATTTATTCTAAATCAGAATTAATATTCTCTTCCATAGTAGTTACAGCATCATCTGCTTCATTTACAACGTCTTCTAAATCATTACGCACTTCATATAATTTTTCTAATAATATACTCTGTTCGTGCTTTGCTTCTTCCAACATTCTTTCTGTTAAATTTGAATCTATCATATTTTTTTCTAAATAATGTAACAATCTTAATATTTGAATTTCCTGATCTTTCTTTTGATTTATTATAAAATTATGGTAATCTTTGTAATCTCCATATACTTGTCTCAAAAATTTGTTGTCCTTTTGAAATACTCTTAAATCTCTTAAATTACCGTGTAAGTTATTTCTATTCTTCTTAATTTCACACGCTATTTGCTTTAAAATCAATTGCTTTTGTAAATTATTCATTATATATAATATATAATTCTATAATATTATTTTTTTGAAATATCTACGAATATATAGGTAAGTATTTGAAATTATTTTTTTGTAATAAGACCATAGTGTAGTAAAGAAATAATATTATTTAAAATAATTTAAATCTAACCCTCTATTATTTAGGATGTCTAATTCTAGAACAGAAATGCTTCTTACTGAAAACGAAAATCGCTACGTCATGTTTCCCATCGTTGATGAGGACATTTGGAAGATGTACAAAAAACAAATGGATTGCTTTTGGCGCGCCGAAGAAATTGATTTATCGAAAGATATCAAACATTGGGCTACACTCAATAACGACGAACAACATTTTATTAAACATATCTTAGCATTCTTTGCTGCGTCAGATGGAATTGTCTTAGAAAATCTAGGACAACGATTTATGAATGAAGTTCAAATTGCTGAAGCAAGAGCTGCGTATGGTTTCCAAATAATGATGGAAAATATTCATAGTGAAACGTACTCCCTCTTAATAGATACATTAGTAAAAGAAGAAAGAGAAAAAACAAATCTTTTTGAAGCTATTAATAACTTTCCTTGTATTAAAAAGAAAGCTGATTGGGCTATTAAATGGATTAACGACAAACGTTCTTCATTTGCTACGCGTCTTATCGCATTTGCTGCTGTAGAAGGAATTTTCTTCTCAGGTTCATTTTGTTCCATTTATTGGTTAAAGAAAAGAGGCCTTATGCCTGGTTTAACCTTCAGTAACGAACTTATCTCCAGAGATGAAGGAATGCATACGGATTTTGCTGTATTACTATTCTCAAAATTACAGAAAAAGCCTAAAAAGGCAAAAATTGTTGAATTAATTAAAGAAGCAGTTGGAATTGAACAGGAATTTATTACTGAAGCTTTACCATGCAAACTCATAGGAATGAATGCTAAATTAATGAAACAATATATTGAATTTGTAGCCGATAGACTAATTGTTCAACTTGGTTATGCTAAAATTTACAATAGTGCTAATCCGTTTGATTTTATGGAAATGATATCATTAGAAGGAAAGACAAATTTCTTTGAAAAACGCGTAGGTGATTATAGCCTTAGTAATAATGATAAAAGTGAAGATTGCTTTGGCGCTGATGAAGTTGATTTTTAAAAAATTGAATTAATAAAATAGTATAAAATTTATACTATTATATTATATCTAAAATGTCCGGTCCCTGGTATGAATGTGCTGGTCCAACAGCAAAACAAGTAAGAACAGACGTATTGAATCATATAAATATAGTTCAAATAGGATTTGATCCTGATAAAAAAGAAAAAGATAAAATTATTAATGATGCATTAATAAAAATTATTCCAGATAGTAGAAATGATTTTGGTTCTTGGAGAGGTTATTCTACATTTGGTATGAAATTCGAATTATCCAAAAAAGTTATTGAAATTGTTCGAAAAGAATATTCTATGTTAATTCTTAGGAAAAGGTTATTACCTTTAATTATACATCGTTTATACAGACCAGGTGGAAGTAGGTTTATTAAGATTTCTAATAGTACATTAGTAGGTAGAAATGTAGAAAATCCTGAAGATGAAGATAAAGATGAAAATTAAATTTAAAGTATAATAACTTAAAAATATAAACAAATTATAACTATAATGTCTTCTCTATTTAATACTCCAGAAGTATCAGTAATTGGGTTGGGTTTTGTTGGTGGTGCTATGTTCCGTAGTTTTCAAGAAAAAGGCACTAACGTTTTTGGTTATGATAAATATAATAAAAATATTGATATGGGTCCGTTGGATTTATGTCTTAAAACTAATATTTCTTTTTTATGTCTTCCTACTCTTTTTAATAAAGATACAAAGTCGTATGATAAAAGCGCTATAAATATTGTTTGTTCATTTTTGAATGAAAATAAATATCAAGGTTCTGTAGTGTTAAAATCTACAGTAGAACCACAAACTGTTAATAAGCTTTGTGATAAATATCCAAATTTACATTTCATCCATAATCCAGAATTTTTAACAGCAAGAACCGCATATCATGATTTTCATAATCAAACGCATATTGTATTAGGCAGAAGTAAAAATTGCTCTAATGAAAATTTCAATCATGCCTATACTTTTTATGCTAAATATTATCCTAGGGCTAGAATTAGTATTTGTTCTAGTGATGAAAGTGAATGTATGAAAATATTTGTAAATAGTTTTTATTCTACCAAAATCCAAATCTTTAATGAATTTTATTTATTATGTGAGAAAATGAATGTTGATTTCAACAATGTTAAAGATCTTATGTTAAAAAATAAATGGTTCACCCCTCATCATACACACGTTCCTGGTCCAGATGGAAAATTAAGTTACGGTGGTGCTTGTTTTCCCAAGGACACTTCGGCTTTATTAGAACATATGAAAGTGTTAGATACTCCTCATATGGTCTTAAATAGTGTTGTAGAAGAAAGAAATACTATGCGAGACGATTAATTATTAGTTAAAATATTTATTGAATCATTTAATATTTTTACTACTTTTTCTTGTTCTTCTCTTGTAAATTCTCCATAACAAGGTAAATTAAAAATACAATCACATATTTCTTCAGTTACCGGCAAATCACCTTCTTTATAATTTAAATAATTGAAACATTCTTGAAGATGTAATGGTGCTGGATAAAAAATTGCTGCGTTGACTCCATTTTCCTTAAAATTTTTAACAATAAAATCACGTGATTCTTTATTTGGAGCAAGTAATGAATATTGTGCCCATACACTATAACAATCTTCAGAAACATATGGAGGTTTTACAAAGGAATTATCTTTTAGTAATTCATTATAATATTCAGCACACTCGTTTCTTTTTTTCATAGTTTCATCATACCAATCTAATTTTGTACCTATAACTGCTGCCTGAATACTATCTAATCGCGCATTCATACCAATAAGTGTATGTTGAAATCTTTTTAAAGCACCATGATTTTTTATTTTACGCATTCTATCATTTAGTTCATCATCATTTGTAAATAATGCTCCTCCATCTCCATATCCACCTAATGGTTTTGAAGGGAAGAAACTAGTAGTTCCAATTGTGGATAGATTACCTGTTCTTTTACCTTTAAACATTGCACCAAAGCTTTGTGCTCCATCCTCAATAACACCAATATTATATTTATTTGCGATTTCATTAATTGCTTCCATGTTGGCTGTTTGGCCATACAAACTTACAGGCATAATAGCTTTTGTTTTTTCTGTAATAAGAGCTTCCAATTTTGTATGATCCATATTGAATGTATCAGGGCAAATATCACAAAATACCGGAACAGCATTAATAATAGAAATCATTTCTACAGTTGAAATCCAAGTATGTGCAACGGTAATGACTTCATCTCCTGGATTAACTCCTAATGCTAATAAAGCAACTTTTAAGGCATCTGTTCCATTCGAACAAGTAATTGCGTATTTTGAACCAACAAATTCTGCCAATCTAGGTTCCAAAGATTTTACTTCTGGACCATTGATAAAAAGACCATGATTTAAAACTGACTGGATAGATTCATCAATCTCTTTTTTATGTGATTGATATTCGCGTTTAGGGTCATACATTTGAATCATTATAAATATAAATGTTTGTTTAATATTTAAATATTATTTTATAATTATTTATATAATGATAAGTAGAAAATTTGATTCGAATAAATATTGGGAAGATAGGTACAAAAAAGGTGGAAACAGTGGTAGAGGGTCATATAATGAATTAGCAAATTATAAAGCTGATATAATAAATGATTTTATAAATAAAAATAATATAAAAACATTAATAGATTATGGCGTTGGAGATGGTAATCAATTAAAGCTAATAAAATGTGATATGATTACAGGATTAGATGTTTCCACTACAATTATAAATAAGTTAAAAAATGATTTTAAAAATGATAAAAATAAACAATTTTACCTCGACAAAAATTTTAAATTAATAAATCATTCTGAACTTGCTATTTCGTGTGATGTTTTATATCATTTAATAGATTTTACAATATGGGATAATTATTTATTTGATTTATTTACATATTCTAGTAAATACGTAATAATTTATGCATCTAATGAAGATAAAGAATATGGAGGTCATTGTCTTTCAAGAAATTTTACAAATTATATTTCTAAAAGATTTAAAAATTGGAAATTAATTAATTATATTGAAAATAAGTATAAAAATGCAGGACCTAATAAAGATTCTATATCAGATTTTTATTTCTATGAAAAAATAAATACAAACGAAAATATTATTAATTTCGTAAATGATAATAATGTATCAATAAGTATTCCAAACCATAAATATTCTCAAGAATTTTATAGAAGAGATAATCATGAAATATATTTTAGAAAAATACATACTTTTTTAATTAAAAATAAAATTATTAAAAACAATATTATTGATTTAGGAGCATATATTGGTGATAATAGTATTCCATGGAGTAAAAATACTGATTCTATAATATATGCAATAGATCCTTCTGATGAAAATTGTAATTTTATTAATATATTGACTAAGTTAAATAATATTGAAAATATTAAAATTTTAAAGACAGCAATTAGTGATAAAAATGAAATTTTAACAAGTAGTTATAATAATATTCATCATACATCTTTCGTTTATAAAAAAAATAAAAAAAAAATTAAGCATTCAGCAAAGGCTGTATCATTAGATTATTTATATAGTAATAAAGAAATAGATAATATTGGATACATTCATTTAGATGTTGAAGGTATGGAATTTAAAGTATTAAAGGGTAGTATAAATATTATAAAACAATTTAATCCAATAATTTCATTCGAGCAACATATAACAGTAGATAATGTCTTAGATTTAAAAAAATTTTTAAAAGACCTAAAATATCATATATTTTTAATTGACGAAATATTACCTGGTTGTCGTGATGATTGTAAAAATTTTATAGCTTTTCACAATAGTATATATACAGACACTCTTATAGAAGATATTCATTCAAATATAGGAAAAAATATATTATTATCTCAATAAATTATTTATTTTTATTTAAAATATGTCGAAACTTTAAAAAAATTATCCGGAATAGTTAAATATTCGTCTACTTTTCTAGCTAATTCTTCATCTTTTGAACCTATTGTTTTTGCTTCATTTTCAATATGTTCAGTAATATCATCAATATTTTTATAATTAAGTGCGGATGGACTATTTCCATTATGAACGCATTTGATACCCATTAATCCTAATTCTTGAACTGTTGAACCCAACCCATCATGAGGAACTAGTCTTAATCCAATAAAACATTTTGAATAAATTTCAGGCATTTTATAATATGGTATTCTTTGTTCTTTTTTAAGATTTCCACCTCCTATGATAAATTCATATTTTCCATTTAGTTTTTTTTTTAATTCTTCAAATAAATCTACACCATAAAACTTAGTAGGAAGATATATATATATACAATTTCCTTTCTCCTTACAAGTAAAATTACTTTTAATTAAGCTATACCAAGGCAATAATTTATGTTTTAAGTTTAATGATTTTAAGTCATCGGAAATCCATTTAGATTGTGCTATGTGAAAAATTTTATTTTTATTTCTAAAAAAATTATATGTCCGTTTTCGAATATGATCTTTTTTTTTCGATTTGGTTATTGTTTTTTTTGTAAAATATAAAATGTCACCACCACCCCATATTACTAGACATTCATGTTCGTGTTTCATAACTAGATTCATTTCTTTTTCTCTATACATTCCAAAAAAAATCATAGGTTTATTTAAAACATAACCATATTTTAAATTAGGATATGTTTTAAGTATTTGTTCTTTAAAAAATATTATACTTTGTGACATGTATATATATTCAAAATTATTCATAATATAAATATCTGTCATTATATTAATTTATCATTATTTATTATTTAAATATTTACCATTATTAAATATTAAATGAAAAATCTATTATTATTTTTCCCAGATTGTCCTTTTAATGAAGATAATGGCGCAGGTATTTATTTCAAAAATATAATTAGATTTTTGAATAAATATTATGACGTAAATATTTTTTGTTTAGTAGGTAGATACAATATAAATAACGAACAAAAAACTTTTATTAATGGTATAAATAATATAACTATTATACATCCATTAGATAAAACAGAATATAAAACCATACAAAAAAATATTAAGCACAACAAAATGTGTTATACTAGGGATAATCGTCATGTTTTCGGTTATTATAAAAAATATATTGTACCTAAAAGAACCCCTATTATTTGTATATCACACTGGTATATTTTGATAAATAAGATTATAAATGAATACTCAATTGATTATACTTTTATTAGAGATTCAAGCTTTCTTTTTTACTATAATCAATTATGTGTATATGAACAGTTTAAAATTAAAAATGTATATTTTATTAATGTTCCTCCAGTTCTTAATCATACATATTATAATACTTGTACAAGAGATCCTTTAATATATAACGACTATACAAAATATCTAAAAAATAATCCATTATATGAAAGTATTTTAATTACACCTTGTGTTTCATCAAAGCTATTTAGAAAAAATATATATCTTCCTCCTATGATATTTAATAATGATTCTGAAAGAAATATAACTACAAACATAGTAATTGAAAATATAGATATAAGCAAAAACATAGTAATTGAAAATATAGATATAAGCAAAAACATAGTAATTGAAAATACGGATATAAGCAAAAATACAATAATTTCATTTACAGGGAGCTTAGTTGATGCACAGGAAATAATTCAAGTTATTAATGCATTTGATAGAGCATTAACCGATAAAGTTTTAACAAATAATTTTATTTTGAATATAACAGGAAAAGACCTGTTTACTCCTAAGTATTCACACCGCCTTAAAAAAGCTTACCTTACAAGTAAAAATAAAGATAATATAGTTATAAATATATCAAAAGAAGGTATTGAACAAGATATTATTAAAAATATTATTGAAAAAAGTATTTTGTGTATTCGGTTGGATACAACGCGTGAAGTTATTAGCACAAAAGTATTAAACTATATTAAAGCCAAAAAACCAATTATTTTACAAAATTTGTTTGTTCATAAATTTTTATTTGGTAAAGATTATCCTTTTTATGTTGGAACAAATATACAAAATTGCGAGAATAAGATTTATGAAATATTTAAAAAATTAAATAAACAAAATATTAATAAAGCAATAACTTTAATAGAAAAGGCATATAATAAGGTAAATGATGAATATTTATACAATAAAAATTTAAAACTTAAAAGAATGTTAGGTGAACGACCATTATGGACATATACTCAAAATATTAATCATGAATATTTTACATTTAAAAATTTAAAATGGAATGAGAGAAAGTATGATGATATTGCAGAAGAAGAAGCAGAACTTAAAGGAGGAGAGCCTGGAGCAGAGCGAAAAGAAGTTAAATGGATGAAAGAAGATAATATCAGTAAAAAATCACGTGATAATCGCCGTAGGAAAAAACCAGCTGTAGGCATGGAAAGTTTGAGTGAAAAAACACAAGAACCCAGTGAAATTCCTTCTGCAAAAGAAGACTTTGTTGCTGCTTCACAGTTTCAAGGGGCAAATGCGGAAGAGAAGGATGTAGGGAAGCAGTGGAATATGGGATCGAAAAATCCATACACAGGTATGAAGAAATTAGGTAAAAACGAAAAAATAGTAAATCCGCATACTGGTAAAAAAGATAATAATATCAGTAAAAAAGAAAATAACAATAATAGAAAACAATACTTTCATAAAAAAGCATTAATTACTCATCAGGGAGGCCGATTTAAAGCAGCAACTAATAACACCAGGAATTTGCCATTTATGTATGGAAATTTTAAAAAAAAACTAGGCTAATATAGAAAAATTATTTTTTAGTAAATCATTAATATTTAATTTTTTTTTTGCTTTTTTTACTTTATCTAATGATATCAAAATATTATCATTAGTTATATTTTTAATTAGTAAAGTTAAATCTTGTTTTACTTTATTTGGATTATTATCTAAATAAAAAGGATAATCTTTACCTAATAATAACTCATGTGTTTTTATCCTCTGAACTATTGGTATTCTATTGTAACATATATAATTTAAAACTTTTGAACTTAGACATTCTACCGGATTGTCCACTCTTATACCAAATTTACTCATTTTTATTATATCATTTCCTTGCTCTGCACTTATTCCTTCTAATGATGTTTTAAAAATTATATTTTTGTTTTTTGTATATTTTTTCTTTAATAAATTAAATTTTTCCAAAAACAAACTCTGAACCTTTCCTGCTATTATAATTTTATATTTTAGACCAATAAAACAATCTAAAACGTTTTCTATTTTTGATCTTTCGTGAAAAGTGCCCACATAACAAAAATCATATTCTATATTTTCAAATGTATAATCTTTTTCATAAACTTCTTCATCTCTTAACAAAGGAGGTATTATATATTGTGGAACATTTTTATTTCTTTTTTCTTTAAAATATTTGACTAATGTCATATGAAATGTATTATGTAAATTATTCATAAATAAATTTTCTTCAGGTCTATCAATCACTATATAAATTATCTTATCTTTTATTCTTTTTCTTGTTTTTATATCTAATTTATTTATAAAACAACTTAAATTATACATTAAACCTATGCTTCTTATAATTACATAATTATAAGATTTTTCAACAGTAAAAAAATAATTTATTAAATATTCTGTTTTTACCAAAAAACATCCGCTTGCTAATGAAATAAAGTTATCTGGTTTAAATATTCGTATAAAGTTCACATTCAATTCATTTTTAAATATGTTATTCTTATTTTTTATTTTATATAATAAACATTCTGGAACATCGATGTTACAATTATATTTTTTTTTTATTAATTTTAAAAAAACCGACGCCCATATTGAATTACCACAATACAAATTCCAAGTTATTTCTGGACTAAAAAATAATATTTTTTTATTTGTCAAATCATACTGGTTTTTAATCATTTATGTATATAGTTATAATTAATTATTTAAATATAACTTAAAATTATTTATTAATGAAGATTATTAGCATTGTTGGAACTAGGCCTCAATTTTTAAAAATGATTCCCTTATCTATGGAATTTGAAAAACATTCAAATATTGAAAGTATAATTATTCACAGTGGACAGCACTATGATAGTAATATGAGTGCTGATATTTTTACTTCTCTTAATGTTAAACAACCAGATTATATATTAAAAAGGGAAGGGGATACACTAATTCAAAATTTAACTAATATGATGATTGGTATAGAAAATGTTGTATTAAAAGAAAAACCAAATATTATAATAGTTTTTGGTGATTGTGATACTACTACTGCTGGTGCTTTGGTAGCTAATAAAAATAATATTTTTTTAATTCACATAGAAGCAGGAATGAGATCTTATAATAGGAAGATGCCCGAAGAAATAAATAGACTTATTACAGATAATATATCAGATTTACTACTATGTTCTACATCAGATTCACTTTCTAAGTTAAAGAATGAGAATATCAATACAAATGCTTTTTATGTTGGAAATTTACAAATAGATCTATTAGATATTATTTCAAAAAAAAATCATAATCCTATTTTTCTTCAACAAATTAATGTGCAAAAAAATAATTATGTTTTGATGACAATCCATAGAGCATATAATACCAACAAAACATCACTTCATAAAATATTTTCTCAATTAAAACTTTTAAAATTTAAAATAATTTTTCCTATTCATCCTAGAACAAAAAATGTGATTGAAAAAGAAAATATATCAATACCTGAAAATATACAACTAATAGAACCTGTTAATTATATAAATATGTGTGTGTTACAAAAATTTTCAAAATTTATAATTACCGACTCGGGTGGAATACAACCAGAAGCTTATTTTCTTAAAAAAAAATGTATTGTATTAAGAAGTGAAACCGAATGGATTGAACCAATTAAAAATAAAAATAATATTTTATTTGATTACAAAACACTACTAAATAAATTTATTGAAGACTTTCTGAAAGTAAAAGTAATAAAAGATTATACAAAAATAAATGCCAGTGAAAATATAGTTAATATAATAAATAATTTAAACCTATAATAATAGTTATAATAAATGAGAAACTTAGCACTAATTGGAGGAGGATATTGGGGTAAAAACCTCGTTAGAGATTTCTATAATCTAGGAGCATTACATACTGTTTGTGATATTAATACCGAATTACTTACGTTACATAAATCTAATTATCCTGAAATTGAAACCAGCACAGATTGGGATCAAGTATTAACTAATAATAGTATTGATAGAGTTTGTATTGCTCTTCCAGCACATTTACATTATTCGTTCGCAAAAAAATCACTCGAAGCTGGGAAACATGTTTATGTTGAAAAACCTATTACACTAGATATTTCACAAGCAGAAGAATTAAATAATATGGCCAAAGAAAAAGGACTTATTTTAATGGTAGGTCACCTTCTTCAATACCATCCAGGTATTCAAACAATAAAAGCTATTATTAAAGATGGAAAAATTGGAACTGTAAAACAAATTGTAGCTAACAGATTTAGTCTTGGTATTTTTCGAACATTTGAAAATGTTTTATGGAGTTTTGCCGTTCATGATATTTCTGTAATTCTATCGTTGTGCGATGATATGTTACCAAATTCTGTTGTTTGTAATGGCGCCTGTAATATTACATCAGATATTCAAGATATTACAAATTCCATTTTAAAATATGATGATAAATATGTAAGTTTAAATGTTAATTGGCTCAGCCCATATAAAGAGCAAAAATTAACTGTTGTTGGAACAAAAGGAATGTTAGTATTTGATGATGTTGAGAAAAAAATAACAATTGTTCCAGAATTTGTTAAATATGAAAATGCAATAAACCCACATAATCCGGTTGCTATAAAAAATAATAGTTATGTTGAAACTTTTAATACTACTGAGTATCCACTAACAAAAGAATGTAAGCATTTTATATTTTGCTGTAATCATAACAGTATTCCTGCTACAGACGGCGATGAAGGTGTAAGAGTTTTAAAAGTATTGACAAAACTACAAGAAAGTCTTGATGATGGAGGAAAAGAAAAACACTTTAAAAAAAGCACTAATAAAGTTTTTATCCATGAAACTGCTGTTGTTGATGATGGTGCGAACATCGGAGAGGGCACAAAAATATGGCATTATTCACATATTTGTAAAGGAGCACAAATTGGAAAAAATTGTAATATAGGACAAAATGTTTTTATAGCAGGAGGAGCAGTTATTGGGGATAATTGCAAAGTTCAAAATAATGTCAGTATTTATGCTGGAGTTAAAGCTGGTAATCATGTATTTTTTGGTCCATCTTGTGTCTTAACTAATGATATTAATCCTAGATGTCTACATTCTAAAAATGGTAAATATATTGAAACTATTCTTGAAGACGGAGTTACACTAGGAGCAAATAGCACTGTTGTTTGTGGCAATACAATTTCTCAACATTCTTTAATTGGTGCTGGAGCAGTTGTTTGTAAAGAGGTAAAGCCCTATTCAATTGTAGTTGGTAATCCAGGTAAACTTATTGGAACTATTGATGAAAAAGGCAATAGAACTCCTTTATCAAAATAATTATAATAATCGACTGTTAATTAATTATTATAAATTTAATTTACTATTGTATTTAATTCACTATATGCTGATTCAAAATTTTTTGTTTTGATCAACATTAAACCATATCTTCTTGACTCCTTTTCTACTTTTATATATTCATTTTCAAAACATTTTTTTATTGTTTGAACTATAGTATCATGATCCGTGTCATTTTTAATTTCAATCATTTTATCCTTTAATTCTGAATAGTCTGGTGGTATGTCCCCTATCATAGTAGAACCACTTATTGGTATTTCTATATATTTCTTTAAATATAGTTGTTGATATGAAGATGAAACCAACGTAAATCTACTTTCATTAATTATTTTTGATAATTCTTCATTTTTTGGCATTTTATTAATAGGTCCTTTATAATATCCTGGATGAGGAATATGTTTAATCCGCAAATTACTTTTTTCATTTAAAAATTGAAGAACTTCAAAAAATTTTACTCTTAATGGATAAGCTATTTTATTTATAAAACCGTATAATAAAATATCATATTTAAATCCATTTTCTAATTTTCTCATCTTGAATTTATTAGTATCAATAAAAAATCCCCATTTTTTTAAATTAATATTTTTTGATTTATAAATATTTTCCAAACTAATTTTTTTTTCTGGTTTTAATAATAAACTAAATTTATATTTTTTATATAATTTACTTGACACATCAACATAATGCCAATCTTCAAATATCATATATCTTGGTAAATTTATGTGATTTTTATTAAAATCTTTTATTGATATTTCTGTCCACTTTTCCTGTCGTGATAAAAAATAATAAATAATTACATCAGGCTCCCATTTTATTCTTTTTTTTGTTTTACTTATCCAACCCTTTAATGTTTGTCCTTCTTTATCATTCATTATTTTAATATTTGATTTTGTTGATAAAAAATTCAATAAATCTACTCTATTATTACTAGGTTGTTCTTTAAACAAATTCATCTTAGCGATAATTAATATATTTTTCATATATATTAATTATTAAGTATATTTTTTAAGTATTATCTTCGGTATTAATTCTTCTTTAAATTTATCTAATTTTTTATAACACTTATTAATTGTTACTTCACTAATTTCACTGCATTTATTAACATTTTTCTTACTTACATTCAAATTACAAGTTTGTGCTACAAAATATACAATACCCGCCGCTACCGAATGTGGTGTATTTTCAGGAATCAAATTCTTTTGCGATATTTTATGAGCTACAAATAAACATACCTTTGTTAATTCTTTATTTAATCCTAGTTTACTACAATATCTTTCAATAAACGATGTTGGAGTTGTTTTATAAAAGTGTGTCTTGTCACTTGATACATCATCCTTCTCCATTTTATTTAAAAGATTAACAGCATTTTTACAACCTTTTGTAGCAGATGTATTATCCAAATGAAATATACTTGCTATTTCTTTTGCTGTTCGTGGATATTTGTGAATACGAGCAGCTATATATACTGCCGCAGCAATAATCCCATCTCTATTGTCTCCTCTAAATGTTTTCTCTTCTGATAATTTTTTATGCTGTCTTAATGCCTCATCTACTATTATCTTTGGAATTCCCGCATTCTTAGACATTAATTTAATTGTTTCAAATTCATCATATTGTGATTTTTCTTTATAAGGCATTGACTGCCACTCTGTGTATCGGCGAATTTTTCTCATCTCATAACTTGAACGACCACCACATACTACTTTACAACCATATGATGATTCTTTTAAAAGAGGATTTATAGGCATTCCACACCTTGTAGGATCGCTCATACTATTATCATCCGCTCCATAGTATCTCCATTCTGCTGTTTCATCTAATACATCTTTGTATACTACCGCACAACTTGTATTTGTACAGGTTAATAGCTTTTGTTGTGTATATGATACTGGACTATTACATAAATCACACTTTTCTCTTTGTCGCAAATTCTGAGATTCATATAATAGTTCTAACTTTTTTTCCTTATTTTCTACACTCTCAAAAGCGTTCCAATACTTTTTTAAGCTCTTCTTTGACTTCTTTTTCTTTTTTGTCTGTTTTGGACCGAACATTATTAATTTAATATATAATATTTTGTTTTTAATTCAATTTTATAATATATATATTTATCATAAATGGGCGCACAAAATTCAAAACCTAAAGATAATCAGGAAGAATCTTCCAAGCCAGATAAGGAAACTGAAAATATGAAGATAGAAAATGTTATTGATTATACTGCTGCCAAATATATCACTACTTCTTCTTTTACAGATATGATTAATCTACATAAACCTGAATATTGTGATAAATTGGTTATATTAACCGCAAAGGTTATTGAAAAATATTTGAATAATATGGAAATTAAATTCCTAGAACAAAGAACTGAAAATGGTGTTGCTATTAATAGAACTGCTGATGCTAATGTTATTTATTTAGCCAAAAATCAAATTGATACTATTGATGTTCAAAATAAATTTAAAAAACAACACATGTGTAACGCTATAGCAAAATTTTATGTTAAAATTGCCCATCTTTTTGCTTGTATTTCAATGACTATTAATCCCAGATATACTTATATTGACTCTGCCGGTAGAGAAATAACTGTTCCTCTTAGCAAAAAAAAAGAGATTCCCAAAAATTTTGAAATAAAATATAGTAAATTTAATTTATGTTCTAGAAGAATCAATGCTTTAATGACTAGACAAAATACTGAAAATGGTATTGTTATTAAAGTTAAAAATTGCGATATGAACAAAAAAATAAATACATCTATTGATGGAGTTGAAGTTCCTATTAGTTCTACTGAAGATAAAATGCTTACAGATGAACCTGGTATTCCAGAACTTGAATTATTATATTATGACGATTTTGATCTAGATGAAGGTGTTTATCGAGGAATGACTGAAGAAACTAGGAAAGATGTTTATGAAAAGGATGTTGAGAAGTTTTATGCTTCATTTACTGGAGAACCTTTCCTACCTAATGAGGTTTCTATTATAATAAGTGGATTACCTGGTGTAAATGAAGACGATATTGGTAATTTTTTTCAGCCAAAATATGGGTATGTTGAAAAGGTAGAAAAGAAACCCAATGGTGATTTTATGGTTAGATTTGGAGACCCAAAAGACGATATAAAGAAGAAAAAAGACAAGGGTTCTAAGGCACAAAATAAAGCACTAACTATTACAGAAATATTAGGACAACCTGTTTCAATAAAAAAATATGAAGTATTTAAATTTTCTGATATACCCCTTAAAGATTTTCATAACCAAGAATTATGTAAAGACTCTGAAAGTCCATGGCACAAATCTTATAAGGGAGCACAAAGTGATAAATTATTTAATGAATATGCTCAACACTTAAAGAAAATGATTACCGATTCTCAAAAATTAGAACACGAATTATTAAGCATTATTAAAGATGTTTTTAGTTTCTGGATGGACCCTGTTAAAAAAGAAAAAAAACTTACTTTAAATCCAAAACTTACAAAAGAAAAACTTAAAGAACTTGTAGATAAAACACGCGAAGCTGTAATAAAACTTTATATTGGATGTGAAGATGACTTCCAAAAAGGACTATCTATTTTTGAAGCTATTATTACACAAAAAATGATGCAAACCGCAGAACGTCGTATTAATAAATTTCAAAATAAGGCAAATTCATTAAAGGGAGATGTTGATGACGAAACTACTGAAAAAAAGGAACCTGCTATTCCAGAACCTGAAAAAGCAGCCGAACCCGTTGAAGATATGAGTGATTTTAATAAACCAGAAATTATACAACCACAAGAAACAGGACCTGCTGAATCAGATAAACCTGAACAACAAGTTGACAGAACTGACCAATTAGAAAATAAATTAACTCAAATTAATCAAAACGTAGAAATAAATATTCAACAACCTGAACCCGCCGCAGCACCTATTGCTGGAGGTACACGCAAACGAAGAAAACGTAAGAAGCGTAGAAAAACTAGCAAACGTCGATAATTATATATTAAATTTTTAATAATATATAATTATTTATTTTTCATCTTTTGTATTTCATCTTTTATATTTGTTGCTTTTGCTAATTCTTTTTGTATTTTCTTTGATAATTTCATTTTTTCTTTTTGTTCGGATGGACCTGCTATTTTATCTACCATATGTTGATAATCATCTACAAGGGAAGGATCATTCTGCCAGTCGGGATTTTCTTCCATCCATTTATCAATTGTATCATATTGTTTAATTTTAATTTTATTAATACTACTATTAATCTTTTGATTATTTTGGTCTTTCTTCCAAGTATCATCCTCTTTTACATAGAATTGTAATCGTTTTTGGTCGCTACAGTGAATGGGTCGCTCATTTGGGGCGATCTCACATAATTCATTCATCAAAATATTTGATATACCCGCCATATATCCATTTTTTGTTGTATAATCCAAATCTTGTAACGATATTTTAATATTTTGCATAAAGTCTTCTAAACTCATAGCATTTTTGCAGTTCTCATTCAAATACATATTTATACTAATATTATTATTGTTGTATGTTTGATTTCCACCATCACCGAATTGTACATAATTTGCACAACCCTGTGGACCATTTTTTGGGTTTTGGACATTTTTATTCATTTGTTCGATGTCCATTTTCAATTTTTGTTGTTTTAATAACTCATTTTCTAACTGTATTTGCTTTAATTTCTTATCTATGTCTTCATCGTTATCGTCAGGAAACTTTTGGAAATTTTGGAAACTTTTTTTGGAAACTTTGGAAACCGAAAAAACGCCAGACTGAGAATTTTTTTTACATTTTTTATTATGTTTCCACAAACCACTTTTGCTCTTAAATTTTTTACCACAAACACACGAAAAATATTCAACTTTTTGCGTTTTTTGTGAAAAAAGCGTTTTTTCTAAAATTGGGTTTCCAGTGAAAATTTTATTTTTATGTTTTTGTGTTTTTAAATGACGATGATAATCTGTTTTATTAGACGTTGAATAGTCACAAATTTTACAACAATATTTTACTTTTTTTTCACCAGTAAGGCGTTTTTTTGCGTTTTTTTGCGTTTTTTTCATATAATATATGGAAACATTAAAAAACGCCTTTAAATACTTTTCAAAAAAAGTTTCAGTCACAAAGTCAAAAAGTCAAAATGCATAATTCCCTACAAGAAGCTCTGGTTCGATTTTTGGCCTAAAAAAATGAAAAAAAGTTTATGAGATTTTCAAAAATGGACATTTATAAAATGTCCAAAATGCAAATATAGGATAACTTTTATAAAAAATATTTAATCACTTTTTATAAAACGTAAATTATTTTTTTTTATCCAGACTTAAATCAATCTTCTCAAGAAGATTTGTATTGTAAATTAGGTTTCCCGTTGGTTTATAAGACGATGTAGACTTAAAATTAGAATCTTTTTTCTTAGCATCTTTGGTCTTAATATTTTTATCCATTAATAATAAACTATTAGGATTACTATCATCTCTATTATTTTTGTTCTTTCTTCTAACAACATTCCCAAATCCATCAATAGCAACGCCGGTTTTTTTCTTAATTTCACTTCTTTGATATTTTGGAATATAATGCTGCCACGAAATAAATAATAGATTAGGGTAAGTATATTTAACTTGAAATCCGTTTTCAGTAAGTTTCTCTATAACATAATTTGTACATTCTGCTATATCATAACGAGGAATACCTAAAATGAATTCAGGTATAACAAACATACAAAATTTATTATTATTTCTTTGACGAGAAATAGCTTTAATACGACTATGTATACGTGCTAATATTTTTTGATATGTTTTAATTTTAGTTTGTGAAGTTTCTCTACTTCTTTCATAAAGTTCGTCTAAATTTAGTTTTTCATTAAATGGTTCGTCCATAATAAATTTTATTAGAAAAAAACAATTAAAACTTTACGATTATAATTAATTATATGGATATTAAACATTTAGTTATGGCTGGTGGGGCTTATAAAGGGTTATATATAATTGGAGCTTTAAAAGAGTTAATAAAAGAAAAATATGTGGATATCGATAAAATAGAAAATATATATGGAACATCTGTGGGTGCGCTAATAGGGGTTATTGTATGTTTAAAATTAGATTATGATATGTTAATAGAATACGCTATAAATTTCCCTTTTACAAAATATTTTACATTTTCGGTAGATTCTTTGTTAGAATTCATCGGTAAAAAAGGTATTATTAAAATAGATTTTATACACGGTATTTTTGAAAATCTATTAAAAAATTGTGGATTAAACAGAAATATAACTTTTCAAGAATTATATGATTATAGCAAAATAAAGTTAAACGTTTATGTAACGAATTTAAACCAATTTTCATATGAATGTTATAATTATGAAACACATCCTAATATGAAGGTATTAGAGGCAGTATATAAAAGCTGTTCATTACCTTTTATATTTCAACCAGTGTGTAGTGATAATGAATGGTTTGTTGATGGGGGAATAATAAATCCATATCCAATACAACAGGCATTAGAAAATCATAAAGTTGAAGAAATTTTAGGATTCAAAATAAAAGACGACGCATTAGAGAGTTGTCCAGAAAATAGTTCAATATTTCATTTTGGATATTATGTAATAATGAAATTAATAAGGCAAAATGAAAGATTAAATAATAATTATGATAGTAGCGTGAAAGAATTAATAATTCCTGCAACTTCAATGAATGTAGAAGATGCTAAATTATTAATTAATGATAATAATGAAAGAAACAGAATATTTGAATTAGGTAAAAAATATGCTAAACTATTTTTAACATATCAACCATCTAAAGAACAGACTGAATAAATTCAGTTAATGTATCAAGTTTAGGTTTTGCTTCATATTCAACGACTTTATCGTCTTTAACCATATAAATGGATGGATATCCATCAATTTTTTTACCATCTAAATATTTAGATTCGAAGTTTTCAAGTTCCATTGCTTGTTTATCACCATCAATCTCTTTAACAGAAAGTGCTATTCCATTTACCTCTTGACCATCATATTTTTCAGTAAGTTTTTTCCAAACAGGCTTGGCTTTTTTAGAGTAAGGGCACCAATCTACAGAAAACATATATAGATCGGCTGAATTAGAGGTTTCATCTGTAAATTCTCTGTTTGGAACATATTGTGGGTCAATAGAAGGTGCTACATATGTAGTATATACCCAAAAGGCAACACCAATAAAAATAGCAGTAACAACTAAAATAATCAGAAATTTTTTGTTAAATAATATTCCTTTAACGGTATTCATTGAACTGTTCACTCTCGTCATAGCAGCGTCCATTATATAATATACTAAAAGAGAGGAAGTATATTATTTTAACGAATATAAAGATAAATTACCATGTTTTATAAATGTATGTGCGTAATAAGTCAGGAAAATTAGTTTATATTAAGAAAGAAAGATATAGTAATAACAGGGATTTTTATATTGATTTATGGAGAATAAAATATGGCATGAAAATTGCTAAACAAAATGATATAAATAATTTAATAGATTATGTGAATGGAGAGAAAAATTTTGTTTAATTTATTTTCTTGATTTTATATATCATGAAACGCAGTAGAAAATTAAAAATAAAAGTTATAAAAAAAAATTATACAAGAAAGAGAAAGAGAAGAAAAAAAAAAACAAAAAAGGTATATGATAAGGATGACTTTAGAAGCGGTGACGGAATGTTAACAACTGTATGGGGCCCCAGTTTGTGGCATTATTTACATACTATGAGTTTTAATTATCCTGTAAAACCAACAAAGGGAGATAAAAAGAATTATAAAAAATTTATAATTAGTCTAAAACACGTTTTGCCTTGTAAATATTGTCGTATGAATTTACGCAAAAATTTAAAAGATCATCCATTAAAACAGAAAGATTTAAAAGATAGACACCATTTTTCACTATGGATGTTTAATTTTCATGAACATATCAATAAGATGTTAAATAAGAAATCCGGTTTAAATTTCGAACAAGTTAGAGAACGATACGAACATTTTAGGTCGCGTTGTACTATTGATTTAGCAGATGCTAAAAAGGCCTTTAAAATTGTTAAAAAGAAGAAAAAGAAAACAAAAAAGAAGAAAGAAAAAGGATGCGTAGAGCCATTATACGGCAAAAAGTCAAAATGTGTTATTAAAATTGTTCCTAAAGATAAGAAGGTTCCTACTTTTCAAATGGATGAGAAGTGTAAGAAGAAGCGTTAATTATATATTAAATATTTAGGTAATATATAATGCCTATACCTATGCCCAGTAGTCCAGGAGGAAATAACATCGTACCACCACCACCTATAGACCATTCTTTACCAACCGGAGCAACAAGCATGCAAGAAGCATTAGCAAACATTGATATTGATGAAAAAGAAAGGGACTATGAGCCAGCGGGTGGTCGCAGAAAGCGTCGTAGAAAATCTCGTAGAAAATCACGTAAAAAGAAAAGAAAATCACGTAAAGGTAAGAAGAAACGCAAGACGCGTAGAAAGAAGAAATCTAGACGCCGCCGCCGTTAATTTCATTTACTTCATCTTCGTGATAACATCTAATGTATCGATACGTATAAAAAAAATATATAATTGCTATTAATGCGGCCGCGCCTATAGCAATTACAACTCCTAAAGTATTAAAAACCATTTACAATAATGCTTTAAAAAAATTGACGCAAATAGTTTCATATTAATATACAATAATATGAAATACTACACACGAAAAGAAATTGCTAGACATAATAAGAAAACAGATTGTTGGTTAATAGCAAATAATAATGTATATGATGTTACTAAATTTATTGAAAAACATCCAATCGGCAGCGAACCAATAATAAGAAAAGCAGGAACTGATTGTACAATAGATTACAATTTTCATTCAAAATCTTCAAGGAAGGTTTGGAATGAATATAAAATTGGTGAATTAGAAAGAGATTGTTGTATAATTGTTTAAAAAGCCGAAAAAGTATTTAATCGTGGAAGAGGCAATACGTTGCTTACTGATGCGGCACGATAATTAGGAACTTTTTTGCACTCGAAAGCAGGTTCAGGGCAGCGAGCACAAGGAGCACAAGGAGGACAAGGTTTTTGACGAGGGCAAGTTCGCGAGTCAGGGCATTTAGGACATACTGGTGGAACAACTTCAGATTTTAAAATGTATTTGGACATATCAACACCAGCATCTTGAGCCATTTTTCTTTCTTGACGTTCTACTTCTTTCTCTAAGCGTCCTTCTCTTCTTTCAAGTTTTCGTTCTCTTCTTCTTTCACCGTGACGACCATGTTTATGATGTCCTTGATTATCATGATGATGTTTTCTAGTTCTTCTTCCAGGAACAACAATATCTTCTAAATCAGATATAATAGATTGATAGTTACCATCGTTATCAGATGAATTACCTAATTCATTAGATGAATCGGACAAATCTGATGAATCAGTAGAATTACCAAATGGGTCATATTTGGATCCTTTTTCTAAAGCAGGGTTGGAATTAGGGTCAGCATTTTGTTTTTTCATGTCGTCCATAGCTTCTTCAGAAGGACTATCTTTATTTTCGAAATATTCTTTTACTGTAAATCCTAAAGTTGATAAAACCAAAACAGCAATTAATAATAAAAATAGATGAGTTTTATGTAATTTCATATAAATTAAGCAATGAAAAAAAAAATATTAGATAATTATATATTATGCCTTATCGGTCATTAACACACGGAAGAGTTAGAGGAGCACAAAAAGCACCTGCTAATGCGCATACCAATCAGGTAAAAGCAATTGAATCACAGAAGGGTGTAGGTAATAGTGGTCCAATTCGTAAAAATAATAGCAATAATAGACAGTCCACAACAAGGACATTAAGTAGAAATTTTCTAATGGCTCCGAATGCTTATGGTAATGGAAGATTTTCACCTGGACAAGGTAAAGGATTTCCAGAAGCAACACCATTACCAAGTGTAGGATCAGTAAACAGATTTGCTAGAAGAGCAATCGCACGAAGAGCAGTAACAAAAAGAATTGGAGTTCATGGTAGTGAAAATTGTTGTCCTGATAATAAAAAAAAAACTCCAACACTTAATTTAACACAATCATTTACAGTACAAGCAACTAATGCTTTACAATTAATAGGTAATATTCCCACAGGCTTGGGTGCTGTCCCCGGTGGGGCGATGAATACAGACGGTGGTATTATAGATATTAATCAATTCGGCGTCGTCGCAGAATTTTATAATCCAGCAAATGTAGGTGTTAATAATACCGAGAAGCATATTTTTTGGGCTCCATCTTATGCTTCTAATTCAACACTAGGTTCGACAGATGACTGGGGTGATGTAGATTTTGGCACATCAGCAAAGGGATCATTTGTATCTATTGTATATGATGACGATGTTGATCGGTATTATATAGCAATTCAAGTATCAAAACCAGTAGGTTTATTACCAGGTGAAAACGCTTACACAGTTGGTAAGGATTTTAATGTAAAATTAACAGTTACCAGAGCTTCAACTACAGCAAGTCATAATGCTGGAGACGTCCAAGTTATTTTAGATCATAAGGTTATTGCCGATCAGATGCAGAATGGTGCCGCTAATAATCAAGCTCTTATTGGTTTCGAAAATAATACTGGTCCTTCAAACAATTTCCCCACCACTTTGAATACAGATAACGGTGCTTTTAATGGAGCTGTAAATATTAATTATAGTGATATTAATTTTGCAAACGCAGCTACTAGATTACAATTAGATGACGTATTAACAATATCTGTTACTTCAGCATAATTTTTTAATCTTGATTTATTATATAATGATGAAAATTCAAGATTTATTCGAACCATTAAGTGCAAAATATTGCGATTATTTTTACTATCTTTCTGTTATTTTCTTTGTATTAACTTGCATGGGAGCATTAACTATATTATCTTCTTTAATTAAAGGTAAAAACAAAATGTCTATTGGCGATATGGCTGTAGTTATTTCACAACCATTACTTTTATATTTCATTAATCGTCTTTATTATTCAATGTGTGTTGGATCATTAAATTAATTATTAAATAATTTATAAATAATAAACTATTTAATATATGGATTGTGGTGAATGGTGTTTATGTTTATGTTTATCATATTATTTAGGATGTGGAACATTATTTACGGGAACCATTTGTTATGAAGAATATATAGCTTATAAAAAAATTAAAGAAGAATATGAAAATTTTCCTAGAGAAATAGAAATAGGCAGGCCTAAAAGTTTTTTTACTATGAATCAACGAGAATATGAACGTTTACATCCTCCTAGAAATATAGTATTATCAAGAATTGACGAAGAAGGGGAATCAATAAGTGAATATTAAAATAATTTAAAAACTTCTTGTAATAGTAAGATAGATGTTAAAAACATATTGCGTAAAAGATTTATTAGAAGTTGGAATGGATGAAGCAGGTCGCGGCCCAATGTTTGGACGAGTATATGTGGCTGGTGTAATTATACCACCAGACGAAACGTTTTCACAAGAGTTTATTAAAGATAGTAAAAAATTAGGAATGCGAAAAAGATTAATGGCTTTTGACTATGTTAAAGAAAATGCGATTGATTGGGTAGTTGAATATAAAGATGAGAAATATATAGACAAGCATAATATTTATGTTGCTAATTATAATGCTATGCATGATGCTTTAAATAAATTACTAGTAGAACCAGAACACATATTAGTAGATGGTAATTATTTTAAACCATATTGTTCTCCTGGTGGTAAGTTTATAAACCATACAACAGTGGTAAAGGGTGATAATGAATATGCTTCTATAGCAGCTGCTTCTATATTGGCTAAGGTATCAAGGGATAAATATGTAGAAGAAATGTGCGATAAATACCATGAGTTAGACGAATATTATGGATTACGTTCAAATAAAGGATATGCTTCAAAACAACATTTGGATGGAATAAGACAATATGGTTGTACTAAATTCCACCGTAAATCATTTGGATTATGTAAAACAAGCAAGGAAATAGTATTAGAAGGGCAATAGGTAGAAAATTGAAATAATATTAATTAATAAATTAATACTATTAAAAACAACACCTGCCTTATATACATAAATGAGCTCTTTCGCACATTCACACACCCAAATTCATCAATCGGCCGATAGTGCGGCGGAAGATCCTGGAAAAAGTTATAAAGGTTTTAAGTTTATATTTGCTATTAATGCGACATCCAAGCTTGGTAATAATATTTGGTCTGTTCCGAATAGAAGATTTCTATTAACAGAATTTCAAACAAAAAAATTATTTGGACAGTATATTACATCAAATTGGTATAGTAAACAATATTCGAAAGGAACATGTATTAGATTTGCGGTATTGATGGTTCAAAATGATTGTGCTATAGCTACTGTAGAAAAAGATTTAAATAGTTTGGACAATCCATTTCCAACAATATTTGATATTCCACCCTATGTAAAAAAGTTTAGTTTCTTTGATATGAGTCCAATTCTTCTAGATAGTTGTATAATGTGTGTTAATAACAAAGGAGATTTCACTTTTACTATGAGAGCTACTAATTGTAATTGGGATATACTACACTTACATATTTATAAAGACACACCGGAAACTTGTATTATCTCTCAACCGGAATTTGAAATCTTCAAGCCATTTTGAGTAATTAAGTTGGTATATAATAAATTTTTTTTGAAAATTGATTTTTATAATAGGTTTAAAAAGCTTATTATAATAATAATATAATGGTGCGCTACTGCATATTTGATACTGAAACAACAGGTCTTCCTAAACAAAGGAACGCCAAGCCCGAACAACATTATTTATTTCCTCATGTAGTTCAATTGAGTTGGCTTATTTATGATGATGGAAAAAATACAATAGATCAGATAGAAGATCATATTATAAAAATTCCAGAAGATGTGGAAATTCCAAAAGTGTGTAGTGATATACATGGTATTACAAAAGAGATATCAAATGATAAAGGAGAAGACATAAATGAAGTATTGCGTCAATTTACAGCAGCGTGGTTGAGTTGTCATATATTAGTAGGTCATAATTTGAAATTTGATAACTCAGTATTACAAGCAGAATATTGTAGAAATGGAACTATTAATTGGTTAGGTCGTCATCGCAAGATAGAATACTGTACTATGAAGAAGGGATTATTGTGGACGAACTTTTGGCTTCCTAGTAAATTTAAACCAGGGACAAAATATAAAAAACCCCCAAAGCTTATGGAACTACATCAAGAGTTATTTGAAACTATCCC
>Ga0315315_10000350_pt1 | contig 37723 bp, 34 predicted proteins | sample M140m3416metaG_FD_203699 | JGI IMG/M metagenome (GOLD analysis project Ga0315315, IMG submission 203699) | Ammonia-oxidizing marine archaeal communities from Monterey Bay, California, United States - M1 40m 3416 | ecosystem: Environmental > Aquatic > Marine > Intertidal zone | place: USA...
CTCCACCGCCAACTGTTCCCGGATTTATTGTAACGTATTCTCTGATTTTATTATTATCTCCAATAACTAGATTAGTTGGCTCTCCAGCATATTTTAAATCTTGTGGGTCATTAATAGAAACAAAGGGGTATATCTTATTCCCCTTACCAATTTTAACATTTCCAGAAATATTTACATGTGATTGGATAACTGTGTTTTCCCCAATCTCAACATTAGAGCCTATTACACAATAAGGACCTACTTGAACATTTTTATCTATTTTTGCTTTTGAATCTATGATTGCAGTTTTATCTATCATCTATTGTTTTTTATAAATTCTCTTAAATTTTTTGCAGGATATCCCATAACTTTTGTATTATCAGGTATATCATTGATTACACCACTCCCACCTCCTATTTGAACATTATTTCCAACTTTTAAGTGGCCTGAAACACCAGCTTGACCCCCAATCATAACATTATTACCTAAAGTTGAGCTTCCAGCAAAACCAACTTGGCCTGCAATAATACAATTGTCCCCAATTTTATTATTGTGAGCTATATGTACTTGGTTGTCTAAATATGTATTCTTACCTATTATGGTATTTGATAATGAGCCCCTATCAATTGTAGAGCCACATCCAATTTCGCAGTTTTCGTTTATTATAACAATCCCAATATGAGGATATCTTATATTTTTTTTGTTATTAGGAAAAAAACCAAAACCCTTTTTACCTATAACACATCCATCTAAAATACTTACGTTATCTTCAATAATTGTGTTTCTAATAATAACATTAGAACCAATGGAACAATTTGAGCCAACAATTACATTTTTTTCAATAATTGTATTGTGTCCAATTAAACAATTTTTTCCTATTTTAACATTTTTACCTATTAAAACATTTTTTCCAAATTTTACTTTTTTTTTCAAAGGTGTTTTAGAGATATCTTTTGCAGAGTCATCAAAATCATCAGTAATTGATTTTGGATAAAATTCTTTTGTAATTTTTGCAGTTGTTAATAATACATTTTTAACAATAATTTTTTTGCATGAACTTGGTAAAAATTGAGAAAGGTTATCTAAAGTAACACAGTATGATGCTCTAGTTTTTGATGCTAATTCAGAATAATTTTTTGAATGAAAAAAAGTCAAGTCCTTATTATTAGCGGTTGCTAAATCAGAAACATTATAAATTTTATCTTTTTTGAAGTTCTCTTTATTCTCAATATTAATCTTAGTAAGTAATTTTTCTATATTGAAAGGACCAACATTTTTAAAAAAAGGATTTAACATAAAAGAATATCTATCAAAAGTTTTGATATTCTTTGTATCAACTATTGTTACTAATTATTTTCTATCTACTATAGTCGCTGACCATTGAGCATCAGCCATTTTTTTTTCACCGACAAATGCTTCACCTTTATATTTCCACACACGACCATGAGATCTGATAGCCTCAATTTTTAACTCTAATCTACAGTTTGGTATTACAGGATTTCTAAAACGAGCCTTTTCTACACTCATTAAAAATACAAGCTTGTTTTCGTATTCTTTTTTATCGATTCCATGAGCCGTCAATGCAGCAGCTGCTTGCCCAAAAGCTTCAACGATTAAGACGCCAGGCATGACAGGATTATCTGGAAAATGACCCTGAACATAAAAAGCATCTTTTTTTACGTTCATAATAGCAGTAGCAGAATGTAATTTTTTTATGTCAGTCAATTCATCAATCAAGAGCATTGGTTCTCTGTGAGGAAGTAAATCAATTATTTGTTTCTTTGTTAAATTCATTTTAACTCTTATTAAATAAATTCAGTATATCTTTTGTTACATCTAAACTATTTTTTCCAATAAGGAGATTTTCTTTTCTTAGTATCATTGAAATAGAATTTTCTTTTGAATATGTTTCTAAGGTTGATTTTAGGGTATTAGCAAAGTCTTTTTTACTTTTATTTTGATAATCAATTAAATCTTTATTTTTTTTATCAATAATTTTATTATATTTTTCAACATTACTCTCTAATTCTGAGTATTTTTTTTTGAATTCATTTTCATCTAAAACATTTTTTTGGGCTATTAAATCATTCTTTTCTTTGTCTAGTTTTTTTTGAAATTCGATAAATTCTTTCTTGATAATTTCTTTTTTTGATTGAACTTCTTTTATAATCTTTTTTCCAACCTTGGAATTAGCATAAACATAATTAAGATCAATAAAGGCAATTTTGTCTTGAGCTAATACATTATTTGCAAAAAAAATAGTTATTATTAAAACTATAAAATAATTCAGTTTTTTGATCATTAAAAAGTTGTGCCTAAATTAAACCTAAACGACTCTGTTTTGTCAGAAGCTTTTTTTGTAAGTGGTTGAGTTAAAGAAAAACTCAAAGGACCTATTGGTGTTAACCAATCCATTCCTATTCCAGTTGAGCTCCTTATAAAATTAGATTGACCAGCTGAACTATCATAATCTACGCCCCAAATATTACCAAAGTCTAAAAAATAGGAAAAATCTAAATTTTCCATAGTGTTTAAGATGCCAGGCAAATTTGTAGAAAAATTTAAAGTAGTTACATAATTTCCACCGACATAGTCACTTCCATCTTTAGGTCCAATTTTGTCTTTTTCAAAACCTCTTAATCTGCTGTAAGGCATTTTTGCTCTTTTGGAAATTCTTGTATCAGAATCATCTAAAGAATTTACCGCTTTAATGAATATACTTGCCTTACCTACCATATCGCTCTCATTATCTAATCTTTTATATTTTGTAAAAATAAAAGTATTTGTGAGTTCATTGTTTCCAGAAACGATAGGTAATTCTTGATAAAAATTTGTAGTGCTACCTGAAGATGGTTTGTAAGGTGAGTTTCTTAAGTCATATTCTAAACCATAATTAAAATATAAGTCATTATAACTTCCTTCTTGTTTCTTTAAATTAGAAGAGGCTTTTGATGTTGTTTCTAAATCTTCGAAAAGAAGATTAATTTCTGGACTAAAAAATAAATTTTCATACTGTTCAAATTTAGTTCCTGCTGAAAAACCATATTCTGTAGTTTCATAACCAAAATCTTTGATTAAATCAGTTGATGTTGATTGAACAGAAGTAAAAAGGGTATTGTCTGAGTAGTTAAAATTTGGTTTAGCATATACAAATTTACCTTTAATTTTTTCTTCTGAAACTTCCAAATTTGTTTGTAAATTAATACCTTTTCCTAAAAAATTTTTCTCAGTTATTCCACCACCAATTGTAGATCCACTTGTACCTACACCAGCAGCTAAAGTTATTTCACCAGTAGGTTGCTCCTCAACAGTAATATCTATAGTTTTTAGATTCGCAGTTGATCCATCTGAAATATTTGCTTTTACGTTCTTAAAAATACCTAAAGACTTAATTCTATCTAAAGATTTAGTAAATAAAAGTTCATTTAAAGGATCACCTTCATCAACAATCAATCTATTTCTAATTACCTCTTCTATCGTTTGAAAGTTTCCTAGAATATTTATTCTCTCAACGTAAAATTTTTCTGAATCAATTATTTCAAATTCAAAATTTATCTTATTTTGGTCGGTAATTGTTTCTTTAACATTTGCAGTAATAAAATCATAAAGTCTTAGAGAGGCAATTTGATCAATTTCTGATAAAATCAAACTAATATTGTCTAGAGAATAATTTTTACCCTCTAATTTATTAAAAATTTTTTTCACTTTTGCAAAATCTGCTTCATTATAATCTTCAGGTAATTTTAATAAAAAATCATTAAAATAGAACTTCTGTCCAGAATCTACGTTAAATATTAACTTAAAAGATTCTTCTTCATTTAATTCAGCAAACGAGTTTAAAACTTTCACTTTATAATATCCTAAATTTTTATAATAATTTTCAAGAAGTCTTTTATCTAGATTAATTAATGATTCATTTAAATAAACTTTACGTGAAACAAATTTCCAAAACTTATGTTCCTCAGAAGCAATAACTTCTAACAATTTTTTATCTTTTACTTTTTTATCTCCAATAAATTTTATTTCTTTTATTTTTGCCTTTTCACCTAGATCAATATTAATTTTTAATCTTACTGAATTTAATTCTTTATTTTTTACGATTAACGGTTCAACTTGTGAAAAATAATAACCAGTTTTTTTTAAATTATCTTTAATTAAATCAATATCTTTTTCTAATTGAGGTTCAGAAAAAGACATTCTATTTTTTAAAGAAATAAGTTCCAAAATATCTTTTTTAAAAGTTTTATTTTTAACTCCAGTAATTTCTATATTTTCAATTATAGAGTTTTCTATTACTGTTATTTTTAGCTCACCATTATTAAAAGATATCTTGATGTCTTCGAAAAAATTTGTTCCATAAAGTTTTTTCAAAATTTTATTTAAATCATCTTGAACAAAGTCTTTGTCTAGAGAAATATCTCCTAAAACTTTAATTGACTCTTCACTAATTCTTTTATTGCCTTTAAGCGTTATCTTGTCAATTTTCTCCGCAAAGACATTTGAAGAAAAGATAAAAATAATTATTAAGAATTTTATTAAAATTTTAGTCATAAATCATGTTTTATATAACAGAAAATATTTCTTTATATACCTAAAGCGTCCATTTTAGATCTAACATAACCCCTTAAAAGATATATATCATCAACATTTTTAGCCTTTATTTTCTTGTATTTTTGAAATTCTTTAAAATTTGAAATTTTCAGAATTAGATTATTTAATTTTTTGAAATTAATCTTATTTTCTAAGAATTTGAAAACCAAATAATCATTTATAGTTATTAAAACAGTTTCAAATAAAGATGGTTCGTTTGGTAAATTATTTAATAATTTTACTAGTGGAAATTTTTTTATATCAACTCTTTTAAGATTAAGGTTATTTAAAATATCAAAATCTAACTTATTTGTTTTATAAGTTTTATTATCTAATTGATACAATGAGTTATAAATTGGAATTTTCATATCAGGTTCATGAGCTAAAAATTTAGTGAGTCCATTCTTAAATTTTATTATTGCATGAATATAGGACTTAGGATGAGTCAAAATTGAAATTTGTTGATAACCAATATTAAAAATATTTCTGGCTTCTATTACTTCAAAAACTTTATTCATTAAAGTAGCTGAATCAATTGTTATTTTTTTACCCATTTTCCAATTTGGATGTTTCAGAGCATCTTTGGGTTTAATTTTAGAAAATTTTTTAATAGGTAAATTTATGAATGGACCTCCAGAAGCTGTAATATAGATCTGTTCTATTTCATTTATAGAATGACTTTTTAATAAAGAAAAAATTGAGAAATGCTCTGAGTCTATTGGTATAAAGTTAGTTTTATATTTTATTAAATCTTTATTTATTAAATTCCATCCACATATTAATGACTCTTTATTTACAATAGCTAAATTTTTTGTATATTTTATTAATTCCAAAGTTGGTTTTAGTCCATCGATACCAGATATTGAAATCATTGAATAATATAATTTTTTTTTTTTTAATATTTTTTTAATATCATCAAATTTATTATAAATATTTATATTTAATTTTTTTGATTTATTTTTAGCTTGTTTGAATTTTTTTATATCGTTAACAATAATGTTTTTTACTTTAAACTTTTGAGCTTGTTTAAAAACCTTTGAAATATTACTATTTGTTGAAAGTAATAATATTTCAAAATCTTTTTTATTTTTTTTAATAATATTAAGAGTATTTTGTCCTATGGATCCTGTTGAACCTAAAATAGCAATTTTTTTTCTCATACATTTAAGTATCCAGTTAAATTAATCAAATAAACAATTGGAAATGTAAAAATCATTCCATCTATTCTATCAAGTAGTCCACCATGACCTGGAATAATTTTACCTGTGTCTTTAATTTTAGATAGTCTCTTGAAGTATGAAATAATTATATCACCTATTTGACTCACAGTTGAAATTAATAATGTTAATAAAAAAAATTGGATAGGTATATGTTGATAATCAATGTAATTAGTAATCATTGCTAAACATATTAAGGATAAGAAATATCCACCAATCATTCCTGCATATGTTTTATTTGGACTTATTTTTGTTAATTTTGGTCCCTTAAATATTTTACCAAAAACATATCCTCCTATATCCGTTGATATACATATTAAAATTACAAAAAAAACTAAAGTTAATTGGAGAGAGAGTTCATAAAAAGTATAAAAAGAAAAAAATAAAAAAGGGAACCCATATATTCTAAAATGTTTCTTTTTTGTCATCATGTGCCACTCATAACAAGCCACAAGAAAACAAATAGCTGTGAAAAACATCAACATTAATGATCCATGAATAATAAAATATAAAGCTAATGGTATTAATATTATCGCACTTAGTATTCTTTTCATGAAATTGTTCATCAAATTTTTCCAAAATTTCTTTTAATTTTTTTAAATTTTTTAATAATTTTATTATAGTCTTTTTCATTAAATTCTGGCCATAATTTCTTTTCAAAAAAAATTTCAGAATAGGCTATTTGCCATAACAAAAAATTACTTAATCTCTTAGTATTTCCTGTTCTTATTAATAAATCGGGATCAGGTATATTCTTTGTTTGTAGATATTTTGTTAAGTTTTTTTCATTAATTTTAACTTTATTTTTTTGTAAACTTTTAAAAGCGTTAATTAATTCAAATTTTGACCCATAATTTAAAGCTAAATTTATTTGTAATCTTTTATTTTGTGCAGTTTTCTTTTCAGATGATGCCAGAAGTTTATTAAGTTTAAACGAAAAATTTTTTATACCAATAATCTTTAATTTAATATTTTGTTTATGAAGTTCATTTATTCTATTTTTTAAAAAATTTTCTAATAAATTAAATAAAAAATTAATTTCTTTTTTTGGTCTTTTCCAGTTTTCAGTAGAAAAAGCATATAATGTAAGATATTTAATCTTATTTTTTATTGTTTCCTTTATAATTTTTTCAACAGTATTTATACCAGCTTTATGGCCTGCATTTCTTGAGTTCTTGTGTTTAACACCCCATCTTCCATTACCATCCATGATAATGGCTACATGATTTAATGGGTTCATATTGTCATTATTTCTTTTTCTTTTGTTGAAACTTTTTCATCGACTTTAGATATATGTTTATCAGTAATAGTTTGTACATTTTTTTCAAACGACTTTTCTTCATCCTCACCAATTTCTTTGGACTTTAATAGTTTTTTTAATTCTTCGTTTGCATCTCTTCTTATATTTCTAATAGCAATTTTACATTTTTCTCCCATTGATTTAATCAATTTTTTTAATTCAGTTCTTCTTTCCTCATTTAATTCTGGTATTGGTAATCTTATTAATTGTCCATCAATTTGTGGATTTAATCCTAATTCAGATTTTTTAATTGCTGCATCAACTAAAGGTACATTATTTTGATCCCAAATCTGAATATTTATCATTCTTGGTTCAGGAGTCGTTATGCTTCCAACTTGGTTGATTGGCATTTGTTGTCCGTAAACATCAACTCTGACAAGATCTAGCATTGCTGCATTAGCTCTGCCAGTTCTTAATGAAGATAATTCTTTTGAAAAAACTTCAATCGCTTTATCCATCTTGAGGCTATGAGATTTCTCATCAAACATTTATTCCCCTATTTTAATTCTACTAAACTCCTTGATCTTTAAGTCATTAACAGCAAGTTCTTTTAATACATCTTGAACTTTCTTTTTTGGTTCCATGACCCAAGCTTGTGTTAAGAGAGCATTTTCTTCCTTAAACTTGTTCATTTTACCTAAACTTATTTTTTTGGCAATATCATCTGGTTTTCCTGAATTTTTAAGTTCTTCAGTAACTAATTCTTGTTCTTTTTCAATTATAGATTTATCAATAAGACTTGACTCAAGTGCTAAAGGGTTGGATGCAGCTATATGCATCGACAATTGTTTTCCAAATTGTTTTACAGTATCAGAATTGTCTTTTGTTTCTAAAGAAACTATGACTGCTAGTTTAGCTAAATTATCTTTTACTACAGTATGCAAATACTGATAATTGACTGATGAAGAGTTTGAAATTGTTTTTGTTTTTCCAATTGTAATTTTTTCTCCTATCTTTGCAATAAGAGCTACTAAATTATCTTCTACAGAATTACCATTTTTCATTTTTGCTTTTTTTAATTCTTCAATATTTGAGTCATTTTGATTATTTATTTCACTTAATTCTTTGACAAAGTTTATAAAATCATCATTTTTAGCAACAAAATCTGTTTCACAATTTACTTCTATGATAGAGGTTTTTTTTTCATTTCCACTGATTGCTACAACGCCTTCTTTGGCATCTCTAGACATTTTTTTTGATGCTTTTGAAATTCCTTTAACTCTTAAAATTTCAACTGCTTTTTCTAAATCACCGTTTGACTCTTTGATGGCAATATTACAATCTTTAAAACCAGCTCCAGTTGCTTCTCTTAATTTTTTTACTTTTTCTATATCACTCATTTTATTTTAGTTTCTCCTCTTTTTTTTTCGAGAATTTTTTATCTAATTTTTCTCTATCTATTTCCTCTACTGTTCTATTTTTTTTTTCCTTTACTTCCTTTTTTTCAGAAGATTTTACAGTTTCGATTTTTGGCGCTGATTTTTTTGCAGCATTTATTGTCTCTTTGAGAAGATTACAATATAGGTCTATAGCTCTTCTGGCATCATCATTTCCAGGTATAGGATAATCAATGCCATCTGGATTTGAGTTGCTATCTAATATTGCTACTATTGGTATACCTAATTTGACAGACTCTTGTATTGCTAATGACTCATAATTTGTATCAATAATAAATACTAGGTCAGGAGTTTTTTTCATTTCTGCTATTCCACCTAATGATCTTTGAAGTTTATCTTTTTTTACACTCATTTTAAGAAGCTCTTTTTTTGTAAAGCCTCTATTTTCAGCAACAAGATCAGCTTCATATTTTTTCATTTTTTTGATCGATCCAGAAATTGTTCCCCAGTTAGTAAGCATTCCACCTAACCATCTATAATTTACAAAATATTGATCTGTTTCTTTTGCAACATCTGCTATTGCCTCAGACGCTTGTTTTTTTGTAGATACAAATAAAATTTTACCATTGTTTGTAATTACATCATGTACTTTTTCTAAAGCAATCTTCGTAAGTTCTAAAGTTTGGGTTAAATCTATAATGTGAATTGAGTCTCTTTTTCCAAAAATGTACTTTTTCATTTTTGGGTTCCATCTCAAGGTTTTATGACCAAGATGAACTCCTGCTTCTAATAATTGTTGTATTGTAACATTAGGTATTTTCATATTTATTCCCGGTTAAGCCACCACAGTAATTTCCATTTAAGGACCGGAGGTATAAAACCAACAACTGTGTGCGTGTTAATTTAATTTTGCAATTATTTACAAAGAATTTCTTAATATAACAAGCTTTAATTAACTAATTATTGCAGAAATTTCCTTATTTCTTATTAAATTAATAGTATTTCTATCAATATTTCTTTTATTTTCTAGTTGGAAATTAAAATCATTATTTTTATCACTTAACTTAATATTGACTAAAGTATTTCCTTTTTTTGGTAAAAATTTTGAAATTTCATCTAATTCTTTTAAAGATTTTAGATTAAATGTCACTGTATTAATAGGTTTGTTTAATAAATCTTTTAACGATACAATTTTTTGAACATTTATTCTTTTAAATCTATTTTCATCGTTAGAAATTGACTTAATAAGAGTTAAAATTAGAGAACTTCCTTCTTTTAAAATTTCACGATTAATTTCTAAAATATCTGAAAAAATAAATAATTCAAATACACTTGATAAATCAGTCAATTTAAGTACAGCATATGAATTTCCTTTAGCTGTTTTTCTCTCTTGAATTTTTAATAAAGTTGCGGCTATATTTGTTTCTTTTGTATCATCATTTAAATTAAAATTTTGATAATCAGTGATATTATAATCATTAAAAACTTCTTTATATTGATTTAAAGGATGATTAGAAATAAAGAAACCAACTGCTTCAAATTCCTTTGATAATCTTTCTTCAAACTTCCAGTCTTCAGTATTTGAAACTATTTCATTGTCTTGATTTTCATTTTCACCAAATAAATCTATTTGATTAGCTGATTTATTTTCAAAAATATTTTTTGATTTAGTAATGAAATTTGGTATTGAATTAAATAAACTTTGTCTATTTGAATTTAAATTATCAAAAGCTCCTGCTTTTACCAAACCTTCTAACTGAAGTTTGTTAATATCTTTAGGATTTACCCGACTCAAAAAATCTGTAATTGATTTAAATTTTCCATTTTCTAATCTCTCTTTAACAATATTAAATATAGCGTCATAACCAACTGCTTTAATTCCTCCAAGAGCGTAATAAAATTTTTCACCATTTGTTCTGAAATCAGCAAAACATTCATTAATATCTGGTCTTAATATTTCGACGTTCAGTCTCTTAAGCTCCTCATAAAATTCACTAAGTTTATTTTGATTTGATATATCCATTGACATCGATGCAGCAATAAACTCCCTTGGATAATAAGTTTTTAAAAATGCTGTTTGATAAGAAATTATTGCATAAGCTGCAGCGTGACTTTTATTAAATCCATATTCAGCAAAAGGTTCTATCTTTAAAAAAATTCCGGCAGCAACATCTTTACTTATTCCATTATTCATAGCCCCAGCTATAAAATTTTGTTTTTGTTTTTCTAATTCTGATCTCTTTTTTTTACCCATTGCTCTTCTTAAAATATCGGCTTGGCCAGCTGTGAAACCAGATAGTTTTTGGGCAATCTGCATAACTTGCTCTTGATAAATTATTACTCCATAAGTTGGTTTTAAAATATCCTCTAACAATGGATGTAAATAATCAGGAGTTTGCTTTCCATGTTTACAGTCATTATAGGTTGGTATGTTGCTCATTGGTCCTGGTCTATACAAAGCAACTAAAGCTATTATATCTTCAATATGATTAGGTTTCATTTGAATTAGAGCCTCTCTCATACCAGCACTCTCAATTTGAAATAATCCAACTGTTTTTCCTGAAGATAATATTTCAAAAACCTTTTGATCTTCAAAACTTATATTTTCAATATTAAAGTTCTCATTTTTTTTTCTTATTAGTTTTTGGGTATTGTTTATTACAGTTAAAGTTTTCAATCCTAAAAAATCAAATTTTATTAAGCCAGCATTCTCCGCAGAGTACATATCAAATTGTGTTGATGGTAATAACAAATTCGTAGAAGTATCTTTATACAAAGGTACAATTTCAGTTAACTTTTTGTCTGCAATAACTACACCTGCAGCATGAGTTGCAACATTCCGATTTAGGCCCTCTAATTTTAACGATAAATTTGTAAGTTTTTTTACTCTTGAATCTTCATTAATTAGTTTTTGTAGTCTAGGTTCGCCAGCAATGCACTCCGTTAAATTTTGAGGTCGAGAGGGATCAAAGGGAATCATCTTTGAAATACTGTCAACAAAACCATAAGCTAATCCGAGAACTCTTCCAACATCTCTTATTACCATTCTTGCTTTTAATTTTCCAAAAGTAATAATGTGAGCAACACTATCCTTATATTTTTTAGTTAGATACTCAAAAACTAAATCTCTTTTTTCTTCACAAAAATCAATATCAAAGTCAGGCATTGAAATACGATCTGGATTTAAAAATCTTTCAAAAATCAAATTAAATTTTATTGGATCAACATCTGTAATAGATAGACACCAAGCGACTAGAGATCCTGCTCCAGAGCCCCGGCCAGGTCCAACAGGTATGTCATTTTCTTTAGCCCATTTAATATAATCAGAAACAATTAAAAAATAGCTTGAATATTTCATCTCAATAATAATAGCTAACTCATGATCCAATCTATCTTTATATTTAAAATAATCCTCATTATTTAAGAGATTCTCATTTTTAATTTTAAAAATATTTCTGAATTTATCTCTTAGGCCATCTAGAGAATTTTTTTTCAAAATGCTATCTGCATTACCGTCTTTTTCTGAGCTTATATTAGGTAATATAGGTTTAGAAAATAATGGTCTAAAACTACAACGAAATGGAAAGTTATAATTATTTTCTAAAGCTTCTGGCAAATCCTTGAATAAATCTGACATCTCAGAATTACTTTTAAAGTAATGTTGATCACTATATTTAATTCTATTTTTTTCGTTTACGTATGTTTTATTTTTAATACAAATTAAAGTGTCATGAGCTTCGTGCATATCTTTGTTAAGATAAAAAACTTCATTTGTTGCTATGATTGGGAGTTCTAATTTTAGAGACTCAGATAAGTTAAATTTTTCAAAACTTATTTCGTTTGGATCACCATGTCTTTGTATTTCAATATAAAATCTTTCATTATATTTTGATTTAAGTTTCGAATATAATTCTCTTATTTCATTAAATTTACCTTTGTCAAATAATTGACCAAATAAACCGTGAATAGTTCCTGAAAATAATGACACACCATTATTTTTATTTAGTAATTCATTAAAATCTAAGTGTGGATCTGAAATTTCATCATTTGTTAAATAAGATAATGATGAAAGTTCAATTATTCTTTTATAGCCCTCCTCGTTCAAAGCATATAAAGGTAATAAGCCAGTTGTGTCTCCATATTTAAAGTTAATTTGAGTTCCAATAATTGGCTGAGTTCCTACTTTTGATATTTTTTCAGCAAACTCCAAAGCACCACATAAATTTGATGTATCACATAATCCTAATGATCTAATATTATTCTCTTTAGAAAATTCTTTTAAATTATCTATTTTTATTGCACCTTCACATATTGAATATTGTGTGTGAATTTTTAAATGATTATAACTATTTATTTTAGACTCAGACATTAATGGTTTTTATATTACCATTAACCATTTCCAACATGCAATCAGACTTATTTGCAAAAAATCTATTATGGGTTGCAAAAATAATTATTCGGTTAGAATTTATTTGTTTTTGCAGAATGTTAAAAATTCCTTTTGCAGTTTCTAGATCAAGACTTCCAGTAGGTTCATCTGCCAAAATAATTTGAGGATCATTAATTAAAGCTCTAGCAATAGATATCCTTTGTTTCTCACCACCAGATAGTTGAGATGGAAAATGATTGGATCTATTTAAAAGTCCAACTTTCTTTAATAAAGTTTGTGCTTTAGATAATGATAATTTTTTATTATTCCCTATTGCAAGGCTAGCTAAATATATATTTTCTAAAGCTGTAAAATCAGGGAGTAAATTATCCTGTTGATAGATAATACCAATTTTATTTGCTCTTAGAATGTCATTTTTATTTAAGTCATTAAAATTTATCAATTCATTTTGAATAGTAATTGAGCCTGAACTAGGTCTATCAATCAATGAAAGTAAATTTAAAAGTGTAGATTTCCCTGATCCAGAAGGACCTACTAAAGAATAAATTTTACCTTTTTTAAATGCAAAAGAAATTTTTTTTAAAACTTTTATCTTTTTTAAAGTTTCAAATGACTTATTAATATTTGAGAGTTGTATAAAATTATTCATATTTTAAAGCTTTTATCAGATCAAGTTTTGCAGCCTTTAAAGCTGGAAAAATTGAAACAATTACAGTTATAAGTATTGAGCATAAAGAAATTAAAAAAATTGAAGATGGGTTTATTTCTGATGGCATTGTACTTAAAAAGTATATTTCTTCTGGGAATAAGCTTACATTAAATAATGTACTTATAAGTTGTCTTAAATCTTCAATATACATCGAAAAAGTAACTCCTAAAATTATACCAAAAATTGTTGCTGATGTTCCAATGATTGTACCTACTAAAAAAAATATTTTAACAATAGATTTATTTAAAACCCCGATGGACTTTAAAATTGCTATGTCACGAGTTTTATTCTTAACTAAAATAGTAAGACCTGAAATAATATTAAATGCAGCAACAATAATAATTAATGATAAAATTATAAACATTACATTTCGTTCAACTTTTAGAGCTGAAAACAATGAACTGTTCATATCCGACCAACTATAAACAAATTCGTTTGGAAAAATTTTTTGAACTATTGATTTTTGATTTTCTATATTTTGAGGATTTTTAAGATAAATTTCTAAATTTCTATTTTCACTATTTAAATCAAAAAACTCTTCCAAAGTATCTAAGTTTATAAAAGCTATATTATTATCAAAATCAGCTAAACCACTTTCAAATAATGAAGTGACAGTAAAAGTTTTTTGTTTAGGCAAATTTCCAATGATAGTTTCAATACCTGATGATGACATTATAGTGATATTGTCGCCTATCTTAAGATCCAAAGTAAAACTTAATTCTTTACCTATCGATATATTATTTTTTTTAAGACTATTTTTATCACCTAAGAATGTCGCATTATTTATAATCGATAATTTATCAAAATCTTTATTAGAATAACCTCTTAATAGTACCCCTTTTGAATTTTTACTCTTTATTAAAATTGCTTCACCTGTGTTACTTAAAATCAAATTTTCAGAGATAAGATCAAGATTTGAATTCTTAAAATTTTTTACATTTATTTTTTTTTCGTAAGGTTTGACAGTTATATGAGCGTTAAAACCTACAATTTTATTTATCAATTCTGTTCGAAAACCGTTCATTACAGACATAACTATTATTAAAACCGCAACTCCAAGACCAATTCCAATAAATGAAAAAATTGAGATGATATTTAAGAATCCATCTTTTTTTCTGGCTCTTAAAAATCTTAGTGTAATTTCTTTTTCTAATGTAGAAATCAATTTTTTACTTTTTGTTCTTTGATAATTTTTATAATTTTTGTTAAATTAATTTTTTGAGTGTCTTTACCGATTTCTTTAAATTCCAATAATTCTCCATCTGTTTGTTTTCCAATAATTATTTGGAAAGGGGCACCTATTAAATTCATTTTTTTTAATTTTGATGAAAAATTTTCATCAGTATCATCTATTATTGATTCAATATTATTCTTTTTAAATTCTAAATTAATTTTATTTGCTTTTTCAAGTGCTGAATTATCATTTTTATTTATCATAGGTATTATAGAAACATCATATGGAGCAACAGAAATTGGCCATTTCATGATTTCATTTTTTTCATCATATTTTGCTTCAATTATAGCTCCAACTAATCTTGACACTCCTATTCCATAAGATCCCATTTTTACAAAATCTTTTTTTCCTCCTGGTAAATCAACAGATCCTTCCATTGGTTTTGAGTATTTATCTCCAAAATAAAAAATATGGCCCACTTCTATACCTTTTGTTTTCAGTCTATTTTGTTCTAAAACCTTTTTTTCGAATTCATCTTTATCAAACTTTTCATCTGTAACTGAATAAAACTGTTCATATTTTTTTCTTAGATCTTCAAGTGATTTTTTTTCAAGTTTTGTTCCATCGCTATTTAAATCAAAAATTCTTTTATCTGTAAAAATTTTACTCTCCCCCGTTTCAGCAAGTATAATAAATTCATGGGATAAATTACCTCCGATCGGGCCTGTGTCTGCAGCCATTGGAATAGCTGTCAAATCTAATCTCTTAAATGTTTTTAAATATGATAAAAAAAATTTATTATATGAAAATAATGCTTCCTCATCATTTATATCAAATGAGTAAGCATCTTTCATATAAAATTCTCTACATCTCATAATTCCAAATCTAGGTCTTATCTCATCTCTAAATTTCCATTGTATGTGGTACAGAAGTTGAGGAAGAGATTTATATGATTTAATTGATGTTCTAAATATATCTGTCACGAGCTCTTCATTTGTAGGTCCATAAAGCATTTCACGATCTTGACGATCTTTAATTCTAAGCATTTCTTCTCCATAATCCTCATAACGTCCACTTTCTTTCCATATTTCACTCGATTGAATAGTTGGCATTAAAATTTCTTGAGCACCAATTTTATTTTGTTCTTCTCTAACAATTTGTTCAATTTTTTTCATTACCTTGAAACCCAAAGGTAGCCAAGAGTAAATACCTGCTGAAGATTGTTTTATCATTCCTACCCTCAACATTAATTGATGAGATTTTATTTTTGCCTCAGATGGATTATTTTTTAAAATTGGTATGAATAATTTCGAAATATGCATGTTAAATTATTATATTTCTTAAATTTAAATATTCAAATTTCATTAGTAAATAAATCATAATGAACAAAATTGTTGTTATTCCTGTGCAATAAATGAATTTCTTCAACATTTTTGGATTTTCTGGTGATCCTGGATCTTCGCCTTCAATTTTGACTGTTTTTTTTCTCTCAACATCGATAGGTAGAATTGCAAAAAAAACAATCCACCAGATAATAATATAAATTATAGCTAGTCCAGTTATACTCATTAAATTTTTACTAAATTGATGTTTGTAAAAGGCTTTTTGCCTGTTTTTTCTTTTGTAAATTTTCTAGAGGCTATCTTAAGAGCATCAATTAAATTATGTTCTTGTTGTTTGTTTCCGACCTTAAATGTTCTTGTTGTTTTTTCTATTTCATCTTCAAGACCATAAATAAATTCATCCTTTTCAAAAATTGGCAAACCTCTAAATGTTATTGTTGGACTATTGTGAATATTTCCTTTTGGGGTAATCAATATTGTTATTTCTAAATATCCGTTTGCACTTAAATTTTTTCTATCTTTAATAGATTGAGAATCTTCCTCTACACTTATATTTCCATCTAGATATAATCTACCGCTAGGGGCTTTATCATAAACTTCTGGAGCATTTCCAGGATATAATTTTACGATATCTCCATTTTCAACTTGAACAGGATGAGGAACTTGCATTTCTTTTGCAAAATTTATGTGCTCTATCATATGTCTATGCTCACCATGAACTGGTATTACACACTTTGGTTTTACCCATTGATACATATCTTTTAAATCTTCTCGGTTAGGGTGTCCAGAAACGTGAATAAATTCAGTTTCCTCAGATATTACTTCTATTCCATCTTTTACTAATTGATTGTGCAATTTATATAATTTTTTTTCATTACCTGGAATTATTTTTGAAGAAAAAATAACTGCATCACCTTTTTCTATAAAAACATCTGGATGAATATAGCTAGATATTCTCATCATCGCACCCATCGGCTCTCCTTGACTTCCAGTGCATAAATAAACAATTTTTTCTCTCGAAAAACTTTTTGCTTCTCTTGGATCAATAGGTTCAATGGTATTTTTTAAATATCCACATTGTCTAGCAGCTTTATAAATTCTATGCATTGACCTACCAACTAAAGAAATTTGTCTTCCAGTTTTTTCTGCACAATAAAAAGCGGTTTCCATTCGTGCAACATTTGATGCAAATGATGTAATTATTATTCTATTCTTAAGTCGACTCATTATATTAAGTAAATTTTTTCTAACATCTAATTCTGAACCAGATCTTCCAGCACTAAAAACATTTGTTGAGTCACATATCATGGCCAAAACTCCCTCTTCACCTATTTCTTTTAATCTTTTTGAGTTTATTTCATCACCAATCAAAGGATTTGGGTCAACTTTCCAATCACCCGTATGAAGAATAACTCCTGCTGGAGTTTTAATTCTAAGGCCATTAGGTTCTAATATCGAATGAGTTAGTGTAATATACTCTATATCAAAATGTTCTAATTGTATTTTACCATTTAATTCAACAATCTTTAAATCATTTGTAATGTCTATATGTTTTTCTTTAAATTTTTCTTTAATCAGTACTGCTGTAAAGGGGGTTGCATAGATCTTACATTTTAATTTTGGCCATAAGTGTGCAATAGCACCTATGTGATCTTCATGTGCATGAGTTAAAATAATTCCTAATAAATTGTCTTTTCTTTCGACAATAAAACCTGGGTCTGGATAGATAAGATCAATTCCCGGAATAGTGTCATCAGCAAATGTAACGCCAATGTCAACCATAATCCATTTATGATCACTTGGTTGACCATAACCAAATAGATTCATGTTCATTCCAATTTCACCAGATCCTCCAAGAGGGCAAAATAATAATTCGTCTTTCATTTATTTTATTAATTTAGAGATTTTAATTAGACCTTGTATAGTAATATTTTTATTTTGTATTACTTTAGTTTTGATAGATTTCATAAATAAATCAGAAAATCCTCCTGTAATAACTATCTTAAAATTCTTTCTTGTTTCTTTTTTTATTAAATTGATAATATTGTCAATTAAACCAGCATATCCCCAAAAAAAACCTGACCTCACAGCGCTAGTAGTATCAATTCCTATAACTTTTTTTATTTTTTTTAGATTAATTTTTGGAATTAAAGATGCTTTATCTGATAAAGTATTAAGTGAAATCTTAATACCTGGTGCAATTACACCTCCTTTATATGTTTTTTTTAATATCACGTCAAAAGTTGTGGCAGTGCCAAAATCTAAAATTATAAAATTATCTTTATTATTAAGTAAACTTATGGCATTAGTTAATCTATCTGAGCCTACTTGTTTGTAATTTACATTTATATCAATTAATGTTTCTAAGTTTAATTCTTTAACCTCATAACATTTGGTCTTTATTTTTTTAAATAAAAATTTTTTTATCAAATTAAAAGATTCAGGTACAACACTACAAAATAAAATCTTCTTAATAACTGCAAAATCTTTTATCAATAATTTAAATTTATTATTTAAAATCTTATTGCTTATCTTCTTGGAAGGAAAATTTATATTTGCAATAATTCTTTTTTTCGAATTAACTAAAAAAACTTTAGTTTCAGAATTTCCTATATCTCCTAAAATGTACATAGTTATTTCAACCTATATATTTTAGTGAGGTTTAATTCAAAAATTTTCTTAAGTTCATTTTCAATTTTTTTTTTTGATACCTTTTTACGTATCAGTTTATAAAGATTTGTTGTAGGATAACTCTTTATATTTGGGCTTTTGATCAAATTAATCCCTATACCTACTACTAAATATCTCTTATTAAACTTAGTTAAAGTCTCTTGTAATATCCCACAAATTTTTTTTTTATCTATCAATAAATCATTAGGTTTTTTAAAAATAATCTCTTTTTTATAATAAATAGATAATAATTTCCTTATTAATAGACAGTTAGATTTAGTAAGTTTCTTCAATGAAATATTTATATTTTCTAATTTAAAAAAAAAACTTACAAATAAATTTCCTTTATATGAAATCCATTTTTTTCCATATTGACCTCTACCATTATTCTGACTTTCAGAAATTATCATGCCATAATTGATATTCGAATTTTTTATAATTCTTATTGCTGTATTGTTTGTACTTTCAACTTTTTTAAATCTAAAAATCTTAAATTTCATCAAATAATATTAATTCTTGAAACAGCCTCAATAAGCTCACTTGGAAATACAAAGTATATTATAATAAATAATGTTGAGATTGTTAGAGAAAGCTTAAGCCACAAACTATGGTCTGTGTCGTATTTTTCTTTTTCTTCATCAAAATAAATAATTTTTATTATTCTTAAATAGTAAAATGCTGCCACAACAGTAGATAATAATCCTACAATAGCTAAAAAATACATTGATTGCTCTAAAACTGATTTAAAAATATAAAATTTAGCAAAAAAACCTGCTAGTGGTGGGATTCCGGCTAGTGAAAATAAGATAACTAAAAGTGACAATGATAATAAAGGGTGGTTTTTTGATAAACCTGATAAATCCTCTATATCTTCATAATATTCATTATTCCTTTTCATCATCAGCAAACACGAGAAAAGACCTAAATTCATAATGATATATATTGTTATATAAATTACAGAACTCTGTATGCCATCATTAGAACCTGAAGCTAACCCAGCAAGAGCATAACCAACGTGCCCAATCGAACTATAGGCTATTAGTCTTTTTAAATTAGTTTGTCCAATAGCTGCTATTGCGCCAAAAAGCATTGATGCGATTGAAAGAAAAATTAAAATTGTTTGCCATTGGTCGATTAAATTTAAAAAAGGTACATATAAAAATCTAATAAATACAGTTAAAGCTGCTATTTTCGGAACCATTGTAAAAAATAAAGTTACTGAGGTTGGTGATCCCTCATAAACATCTGGAGCCCACATATGAAAAGGAACAGCTGATATCTTAAAGGCCAAACCTACGAGTATAAAAACAATTCCAAATGTTAATGCATATTCGTTTGAGTTTAATTGATTTGAAATAAGATTAAAATTAGTTGATCCAGTAAAACCATATATTAGCGAGCATCCATAAAGTAATAATCCTGAGGACAATGCGCTCAAAACAAAGTATTTTAATCCAGCCTCAGAGGATTTAAGTTGATCTCTATTAAATGTGGCCAATACATATAAAGCTAATGACTGGAGTTCTAAACCCATGTAAAACACGATTAAGTCATTAGAACTTATCATTATCATCATCCCTAAAACTGAACTCAAAATCAAAATTGGATATTCAATTTTAAAAATCTTAAATACTTTTAAATAATTTGATGATATCAACAAAACTAGAAAAGCAGCTAATAAAGTTATTATTTTCATAAATGAAGAAAAATAATCGATAATAATACTATCGTTAAATAAAAGCGTCTGTTCTATGCCCAGAGTTTCATTAAATATAATCACAGCAGTAATAAGTAAGATAATTAATGAAATATTTTGAATTAATTCTGAACTCTTCTTTTTAAAAACTCCTAGAATTAATAAAAACATTATAGAAAGTGAGAGAAAAATTTCAGGAAAAACTAATGGTAAATTTATCATTTTTAATTATTAATTATATTAATATTATAAACTTTAATTAAGTCATTGACAGACACCTCAATAGTATTAATTAGAGGATCTGGGTAAAATCCAAAAAATAAAGTTGGGATAGCCAAACATGTTAAAATAAATAATTCTGATTTATTAAGATCCACCATTTCCTTTAAATCAGAATTTATTAATCTTCCAAAAATAACTCTTTTATATAACCAAAGCATATAAGCAGCTCCTATAATAACTCCTAAACTTGCAATAACAGCTACTAAAAAATTATCTTTAAATGCCCCCATCAAAATTAGAAATTCTCCTACAAAACCTGTAGTTCCAGGTAATCCAAGAGCACCTAAAGTAAATAGCATAAACAAAACAGAATATTTTGGAATTATGCTTACTATGCCACCATAAGTATTTATTAATCTAGAATGCATTCGATCATAAACTACTCCAACGCACAAGAATAGTGCAGCTGAAATAAGTCCATGACTTATCATTTGAATAATACTTCCTTCAATCCCTTGTTGTTGTATCGTAAAAATTCCCAATGTAACAAAACCCATATGAGCAACAGATGAATAAGCAATTAACTTTTTCATATCTTCTTGCATTAAAGCGATAAAAGACGTGAAAATTATAGCAATGACGCTTAAAGTATAAATTAGAGGTGTAAAGATTTCTGAAGCAATTGGGAATAATCCTAGAGAAAACCTTATAAAACCATATCCAGCCATTTTAAGTAATATGGCAGCTAATAAAACTGATCCTGCAGTTGGCGCTTCAACATGAGCGTCTGGAAGCCATGTATGTACTGGCCACATAGGTGTTTTAACAGCGAAAGAACTAAAAAAAGCTAACCATAAAAGATTTTGGTACTTTGCATCAATACCTAATTCGTAAAGTTTTATTACATCAGTAGTTCCAGATATCCAATATATTGATATTATAGCAACTAACATCAAAACTGATCCTAAAAGCGTATATAAGAAAAATTTGAATGCTGAATAGACTCTTCTAGCTCCACCCCAAATACCAATGATTAAAAACATTGGTATCAATCCAGCCTCAAAAAATAAATAGAAGACCACTAAATCTAACGAACAAAAAACACCAATCATAAAAGACTCCATTATAAGAACGGCAATCAAAAATTCACTTAATCTACTTTTAATAGAATTATTTACCGAGATTATACAAAGGGGTGTTATAAAAGTTGTTAAAATAATAAATAATATTGAAATTCCATCAACTCCAACTTTATAATTAATCAAACCTTCAATCCAAATTCTATCTTCAATAAATTGAAATTCCGAGGTTGATTGATCAAAAAGTATCCATAAATAAATTGATAAAAAAAAATTTACTAGAGAAGTAAATAATGCAACATATTTAATTGTAATATTGTTTTCTTTATTGCTTTTTGTAAAAAATAAGAAAAGAGCTCCAATAGACGGTAATAAAATAAGAGAAGATAAAATTGGAAAATTCATTATTTTACAATTAAAAAAGTTAATAAAGCAGAAAAGCCAAGCAGCATAACAAATGCGTACTGATATATATAACCGCTTTGGAATTTATTAGCTTTTAAAGAGAATTTTTTAATTAATGCCGAAATGCCATCAGGACCAAACCCATCGATTAATTTTACATCAAAAAATTTCCATAAAAATAAACCAAATTTTTTTGACGGGTTTACAATTAAAATATCGTAAAACTCATCAAAATACCATTTATTCAATAAAAAATTATAAAGTGGTTTATTAACATTAGCAATTTGATGAGGAAGATTTTTATTTTTAACAAAAAAGTAATAAGAGATAGGAATTGATGTAACTACTAAAATCGGTGTTAAGAGTAAAAACCAAAGTGGCGGATGTTCGGTGCTCAAAGGTTTTAAAAAGAAAATCGATTCTTGCCAGAAGTTTATTAGCCCTTCGTGTCCAACAAATAATTCTTTAAAAATATATCCAGCAAATATTGCTCCTATAGAAAGTAAGACTAAAGGTATTAACATAACAAGTGGTGACTCGTGTGTTTCTTCGATCTTGATATTCTTATTGTTATACTCTCCATGAAAAGTTTTAAAAATTAATCTCCAGGAATAAATTGATGTTAAAAAAGCTGTGATGACTCCAATGCCAGCTGCATAATAACCAGTGGTATTTCCTCTTAAATAAGCAAATTCAATAATTGCATCCTTTGAATAAAATCCAGATAAAAATGGAAATCCTGTCAAAGCTAGAGTTCCAATTATCATTAATCCGTAGGTGTATGGCAGTTTTTTCCATACTCCTCCCATATTATTTATATTTTGTTCATCTTTGAATGCATGAATAACTGAACCAGATCCTAAAAACAGCAAAGCTTTAAAAAAGGCATGTGTAAATAAGTGAAACATTGCAACATTATAAGCTCCTACCCCAGTAGCAAAAAACATATACCCTAATTGACTACAAGTAGAATATGCGATTATTTTTTTAATATCAGTTTGAACAAGAGCTACTGTTGCAGCAAAAAAAGCTGTGCTCATACCAACAACCGTTATTACATTTAACGCAAGTTCGGAGTATTCGTAAATAGGAGAACACCTAACTACTAAAAAAACACCTGCTGTAACCATTGTTGCTGCATGAATCAGTGCTGAAACTGGAGTTGGACCTTCCATAGCATCTGGCAACCAGGTATGAAGTAATATCTGTGCTGATTTACCCATTGCTCCAATAAATAAAAGCAGGCAAATCAAATTTATTGCATTTATGTTAATGCCAAGAAAGACTAAATTTTTGTCAATTATTGTTGGAATTAATTCAAAAACTTCAGAATAATTTACGGTTCCAAATAAATAAAAAATCAAAAAAATTCCTAAAGCAAAGCCAAAATCTCCTACTCTATTAACAACAAATGCTTTAATTGCAGCTTTATTAGCTGTATCTTTTTTAAACCAAAATCCAATTAAAAAATAAGAGCAAAGTCCAACACCCTCCCATCCAAAAAACAATTGAATAAAATTATCTGAAGTTACTAACATTAGCATTGCAAAAGTAAACAATGATAAATAAGCCATAAATCTCGGTTTGTGTGGATCATGAGACATGTATCCTATTGAATAGATATGAACCAAAGATGAGACTGATGTTACAACAACTAACATTATTGCTGATAAAGAGTCAATTTTCATTGACCAATTAACATTTAATGTTCCAGAACTAATCCATGTGGCTATAGTTATATTGTCTTGGTACTGGTTAAAGATAACGTTATATAAAACCAAAGATGATAAAATTGCAGATATTGTAACTAATAAACTTGTGACGACTTCTGAATTTCTATCTCCAATAAATTTTCCAAAAAATCCAGATATAATTGAGGCTATTAAAGGTAATAGTATTATTAAAATTTCCATTTTATCCTTTTAATTCATCAATATCTTCTACACGAATAGTTCCTGAGTTTCGATAATAGACAACTATTATTGCTAGACCTATGGCAGCTTCGGCAGCAGCAACAGTTAGAATAAATAAAGTAAAAACTTGACCTGTCAAATCATTTAAAAAAATTGAAAACGAAACTAAATTAATATTGACTGCCAATAATATTAATTCAATACTCATTAAAATTACAATAATATTTTTTCTATTTAAAAAAATACCAATTACTCCAATGCTGAAAATCACAGCTCCTAAAGTTAAATAATGCCCCAGGCTTATTTCAGTCATCAATTTTAACTCCTTTATTAGAAGCTACATCTATTACCTCTACCCCATCTGATCTTTCTCTAGATATTTGTTTAATATAACTTTGCTTCTTAACCCCTTCTCTTTGTCTATATGTAAGAACAATTGCTCCTATCATTGCAATCAATAAAATCATTCCACTTATTTGAAAAATATGAATATAATCTGTGTATAAAATTTGACCTAAAGAATGTGTATTACTAATTTCTTTTGTTACAGATAAGTTACCAAAATTGACTAAATTTGGCTTATATTTCCATCCTCCTACAACAATAATTAATTCGAAAAAAATTATTGCACTAATGATTAAACCAATAGGTATATGTCTCGAACTTGATTTAGATAAAAACCATTGATTTTTTTGTTGTGCAACATTCAACATCATTACTACAAATAAAAATAAAACAGCTACCGCTCCAACATATACAATCAACATTATCATTCCTAAAAATTCAGCTCCAATCATTATAAAAAGGCAAGATATGCTTATAAAATCCAAAATAAGAAAAAAGACTGAATGTACTGTATTTTTTGAAGCGGTAACCATAATTGCTGAAATAATTGCAATTATAGAAAATAAGTAAAAAAATATTGAATGGGCTATCATTAAATTATCTATATGGGTTATCACTCCTAATATTTGCTGCTAATATATTTTCCCACCTGTCGCCATTATCTAAAAGTTTTTCCTTAGTGTAATAAAGTTCCTCTCTTGTTTCTGTGGAAAATTCAAAATTTGGACCTTGAACAATCGCATCTACAGGACAAGACTCTTCACATAAACCACAGTAGATGCATTTCATCATATCAATATCGTATCGAGTCGTTTTTCTGCTACCATCAGCTCTTTCAGAAGACTCAATAGTTATTGCTTGTGCAGGACATACTGCTTCACATAGTTTGCATGCTATACATCTCTCTTCTCCATTTGGATATCTTCTTAATGCGTGCTCACCTCTATATCTTGGGCTTATTTTTCCTTTTTCAAAAGGATAATTAATTGTTTTTTTTGCTTTAAATAACTCCCTAATAGCTATTAATAATCCGCTAATAAAATCTACCATTAAAACAGTTTTTAAAAATCGCGTAATTTTCATTTAATTAGTTGGTAAAAGGTTAAAGTAAAAAAGATAACTTGCAGTTAATACAACATAAATAAGAGATAATGGTAAAAATATTTTCCATCCAAGTCTCATTAATTGATCATATCTGTATCGAGGAACTATGGCTTTTACTAATGCAAAAAGAATAAATAATAGTAAAATTTTTAAAATTAGCCAAATAGCACCAGGAATTAAATCAAAAGGATATAAATTTATTGGTGACAACCATCCACCTAAAAATAAAATAGATCCAAGAGCACACATTAACAAAATGTTTGCATATTCACCTAACCAAAACATTGCATACATCATACCAGAATATTCTGTTTGATATCCAGCTACTAATTCTGCTTCTGCCTCAGGCAAGTCAAAAGGGGGTCTGTTAGTTTCTGCTAATGCTGAAATAAAAAAAATTACAAACATTGGGAAAAGTGGAATTATAAACCAAATTTTTTTTTGTGCTAAAACAATATCATTAAGATTCAATGAGCCCACACAAAGCAAAACATTAATTATTATAATACCTATTGAAACTTCATAAGATACCATCTGTGCCGCCGATCTTATTGATCCTAAAAAAGGATATTTGGAATTTGATGCCCATCCTCCCATAATAATTCCATATACTCCTAAAGAAGAAACAGCAAAAATATATAGAATACCAACATTAATATTAGCTAAAACTTGATTTTCACTGAATGGGATAACCGCCCAAGCTATTAGAGCTAATGTCATTGTTATAATTGGAGCTAGAATAAAGATTACTTTGTTAGAGCTTGCAGGAATTATTATTTCTTTAAAGATATATTTAAGAGCATCAGCTAAAGATTGTAATAATCCAAAGGGACCCACAACATTAGGACCTTGTCTTTTTTGCACAAAAGCCCAAACTCTTCTATCTAGCCAAACAATCATTGCAACAGAAACTAAAACTGGAACAAGTAAAAATAAAATTTTATAAACTTCCTGAAAAATGACATTCAAATATTCCATTAATTAACCTTCTGTACCAGTACGTTTGATATCTATTTTTGAATTATTGCAATCAAACATTGTTTTTGACGAACGAGCTATAACGTTTGAAAAATAATAATCTTTAAATTTTACTTTTAAATCCTCATTTTCAAAATGTTTCTGATTACTAGCTTCAATTTGATCTGATCTTTTTTTTTCTTTTTTGACATTTAAAAAATTAAACATACTGCTCTCAAGTTCATCTTTATCATTAAAAAGTTTTCTATTATTCATTAACTCAGCTAATTCGTTGATTATCTGCCAATCTTCTTTTGCTTCGCCTGGTGGGTAAGAAGCTTTATAAGCTTTTTGAATTATTCCTTCTAAATTTGTATAATGTCCAGATTGTTCCGTATAAGCAGCACCTGGAAGAATTATATCTGCAATCTCAGCACCATGATCCCCATGGCTTCCTTGATAGATTATAAATTCATTTTTTTTATTAAATTTTAAATTATCTTGTCCAAGAAGATAAACTAATTCAAATTTATTATTATTTAAATCATCAATTAAATTATTTTTTATATTAATAATATCTAAATCTAAATTACCGACAGTAGCAGCATCTGAAGACAATAAATTGAGTGGGTTCCAGTTATCTGTGGATTTGTTATTTTTGCTTATAAACTCTTTAATAGAATGAAACAAGTAATCTGCCGATTTAAGATTAAAAAATGACTCTCCCAAAATAATCATAGGTTTTTGTGATTCTAAAAAATTTTTTGCTATTTCATTTTTATTTTCAACAAAGTCCTTAAGAGTCTGAGTTTTTCCATCAAGAATGGTATATGGATAGGTTAAATCTCCGACATCATTTAAAGAAATTATCTTTGTATTATTATTTAAATATGCCTTTCTAATTCTTGCATTTACTATAGTTGCCTCAAAACGAGGATTGGCCCCAATCAACATTACTAAATCAGCTTCTTCTATTCCATTAATTGTTGAGTTAAATAAATAATTTTCCCTAACTGAATAATCTGTAAAACTATTTGAGGTCCTAGATTCATAATTTTTTATATCTATAGTTCTTTCAAAAAATTCTTTGAAAATAAAACTTGTTTCCATATTTGTAAGATCTCCTACAAAACCGCATATCTTACTTTTATCTGTATTTTCTATTTTTGATTTTATAATATTGAATACCTCATTCCATGAAGCTTTCTCAAATTTATTATTATATTTAATGTAAGGTGTATCAAGTCTTTGGTTAAGCAAACCATCGCAAGCATATCTTGTTTTGTCAGATATCCACTCTTCATTAATATCTTCATTGATAATAGGTAATACTCTTTTTACCTCCCAATCATAAGTATCAACTCTTATATTAGAGCCAACTGCATCCATTACGTCAATAGTTTCTGTTTTTTTTAATTCCCATGGTCTAGCTTCAAAAACATAAGGTTTTGATGTTAATGCTCCAACTGGACAAAGATCAATAACATTTCCAGATAATTCAGATTGAACTGACTGCTCTAAATAAGTCGTTATTTGCATGTCTTCACCTCTGCCTATTGCACCTAATTCAGGTACTCCTGCCACTTCTGTTGCAAACCTTACGCATCTCGTACAATGAATACATCTAGTCATCTGCGTTTTTATTAGTGGGCCCATATTTTTATCCGGTACAGCTCTTTTATTTTCTTTAAATCTTGATTTATCTATTCCGTAAAACATTGATTGATCCTGTAAATCACATTCTCCACCCTGATCACAAACTGGACAATCTAAAGGGTGATTAGCTAATAAAAATTCCATTACGCCCTTTCTTGATTTTTCAATTTTTGGAGTATTAGTTTTTATAACCATGCCGTCAGCTGCAGGCATTGCACATGATGCTATAGGTTTAGGAGATTTTTCCATTTCAACTAAACACATTCTACAATTACCTGCTATAGAAAGTTTTTCGTGGTAACAAAACCTTGGTATTTCAACTCCTGCTTTTTCACAAGCCTGAAGAACCGTTAAACCTTCCTCAACTTCAACTTCAGTGTCATTTACTTTTAATTTAAACATTTTTATCTAATAAGTGTTGATCCACTAAATAAGGAATATTTTTGTTTTCTTTTACTATTGGATCGAATTTATTTCTTTTTTTTATTTCATCTTTGAAATGTCTTAACAAGCCTTGTACTGGCCAGGAAGATCCTTCACCAAAAGCACAAATTGTATGGCCCTCTATTTGTTTTGTTACATCTCCTAACATATCAACCTCATCTTTAGATGCTTCTCCTTTGACCATTCTCTCTAACATCCTCCACATCCAACCTGATCCTTCTCTACAAGGTGTACATTGACCACAGCTCTCATGTTTATAAAATCTTGCAATTCTTGCCATACATTTGATTATGTCTTGATCCTTATTAATTACAACAACTCCAGCTGTTCCTAGCCCACTTTTTTCAGCAACCAATGCGTCAAAATCCATAGTTAAAGTTTCACATTTTTCTTTCGGGATCAAAGGCATTGATGAACCACCGGGGATAACAGCTTGTAAATTTTCCCAGCCACCTATCACACCTCCTGCATGAACTTCAATTAATTCTTTAAGAGGTATACTCATTTCTTCCTCAACATTGCAAGGGTTATTCACATTTCCAGATATACAGAAAATTTTAGTACCTGTATTTTTTTCTCTTCCTAAAGATGCAAACCATTTACCTCCTCGTCTAAGAATTGTTGGAACAACAGCTATAGTTTCAACATTATTAATTATTGTAGGACATCCATAAAGTCCTATTAATGCGGGGAAGGGTGGTTTTAATCTTGGTTGACCTTTTTTACCTTCTATACTTTCAAGTAATGCTGTCTCTTCACCACAAATATAAGCTCCTGCTCCATAATGGATATAAATATCTAAATCCCATCCAGTCTCAGCAGCATTTTTACCAATTAAATTTTTTTGATACGCTTCATCGATAGCAGCTTGAAGTTTTTGTCCGTCAATAAAATATTCACCTCTAATGTAAATATAACAAACATGGGCTTGAACAGCATAGGAGGCTATTAAGCATCCCTCAATTAATTTATGTGGTTCAAATCGTAATATATCCCTATCTTTACAAGTACCTGGTTCTGACTCATCGCCATTAATTACTAAATAATGAGGTCTTGATCCAACTTCCTTAGGCGCAAAAGACCATTTTAGCCCTGTTGGAAAACCTGCACCTCCCCTACCTCTTAGTTGTGAGTCTTTAATTTCATTAATTATCCAATCTCTTCCTTTATCAGTTAGTTCTTTGGTGTTTACCCAGTCACCTCTTTTTTGAGATGAGTCTATGTCAGAGCCTAAATCGTTATATAAATTTTTAAATATTCTATCCTGATCCTTAAGCATTTTTTAAATCCATTAGTGTTTTTCTATTATTTTCAGGCTCATTATTTATTCTTCCTCTATAAGAACCTGGTTTAGGAGTTTCATTATTTAGAATTTTATCTAAAATTTTTAAAGTTTTATCTTTGTCAAGATCTTCATAGTAATCATCATTAATTTGCATCATTGGAGCATTTACACATGCCCCTAAACATTCAACTTCCATCCAAGAACAACTTTTATTACTTGAAAGCTCTGACTCATTTTTTGAAATTTTCTCTTTACACGCTTCAACTAATTTGTGTGCACCTCTAATCATACATGGTGTTGTTGTACAAACTTGGACAAAATATTTACCCACTGGTGATAAATTATACATTGAGTAGAAAGTGGCTACTTCATAAACTTTGATGTAAGGCATATCCAAAAACTTTGCAATATATTTCATTGCAGCAAGAGGAATCCAATTATTGTTTTGTTTTTGAGCGATATAAAGTAATGCCATTACTGCACTTTGTTGTTTGCCTTTAGGGTATTTAGCGACCATAACTTTTGCTGCTTCCAGTGAAGAAGAATTAAATTCAAAATTTTCTGGCTGATCTTTGGAAGGTCTTTTTAAACTCATCGATCTACCTCCCCAAAAACAATATCTAAAGATCCCAGAACTGCTGGGACATCAGCTAACATGTGTCCTTTAATTAAATAATCCATAGATTGTAAATGCGAAAATCCGGGGGCTCTTATTTTACATTTATAGGGTTTGCTTGAACCATCTGAGATTAAATATACTCCAAATTCGCCTTTTGGAGCCTCAACAGCTGTATAAATTTCATCCTTTGGCACTCGATATCCTTCTGTAAATAATTTAAAGTGATGAATTAATGCCTCCATTGACTGCTTGATTTCTTTTTTTGATGGTGGTGATATTTTTCCATCAAAACTCTTAATTGGTCCTTTTTCCATTTTGGCTAAACATTGTTTTATAATAGATATACTTTCTTTCATTTCTTCAATTCTACATAAATAACGATCGTAGCAGTCACCATTTTTACCTATTGGAATTTTAAATTCTAATTGATCATAACAATCGTAAGGTTGAGATTTTCTAAGATCCCAAGGCACTCCTGAGCCTCTAATCATTACTCCACTAAAAGAATAATCTAAAGCATCTTCTTTTGTTACAATTCCAATATCTACGTTTCTTTGTTTAAATATCCTATTATCAGTGAGTAAATTTTCTAAGTCATCTAAAATCTTTGGAAAACTTCCACAAAATTGAGCTATGTCGTTCTCTAGTCCAGCTGGCAGATCCTGATGCACTCCACCTGCTCTAAAATAGTTTGCGTGTAATCTTGAACCTGAAGCGCGCTCATAAAAAGTCATTAATGTCTCTCTTTCTTCAAACCCCCATAAAGAAGGAGTTAAAGCACCAACGTCTAAAGCTTGTGTGGTAACATTTAATATATGACTTAAAATTCTTCCAATTTCACAAAACATTACTCTTATAAATTGAGCTCTAATAGGTACTTCGATATTCAAAATTTTTTCTATTGCTAATGCAAATGCATGTTCCTGATTCATTGGAGCAACATAATCGAGGCGATCAAAATATGGAACTGCTTGCATATAAGTTTTATTTTCAATCAATTTTTCAGTGCCCCTATGTAATAAGCCTATATGTGGATCAGCCTTTTCAACTACTTCACCATCAAGTTCTAAGATAAGCCTTAATACACCGTGTGCAGCAGGGTGCTGAGGGCCAAAATTTAAATTTAAATTTTTAATTTTTTTTGTCATTATTTTTATTTTGTTCATTAATATATTTTGTCCCTTCCCATGGGCTTTCGTAATCAAAGTTTCTATAGTTCTGTTCCAGTTTTACTGGTTCATTAATAACTTTTTTTTCTTCCTCGCTATATCTAACTTCTGTATGTCCAGTTAAAGGAAAGTCTTTTCTTAAAGGATGACCCTCAAAACCGTAATCTGTAAGTATTCTTCTTAAATCTGGATGATCTTTAAAATTAACTCCATACATGTCAAAGACTTCGCGTTCCATCCAATTCGCAGATGGAAAAATTGATGTTAAAGATGAAATTAATTCATTTTCATTAATAAAATAACTTAAAATCATTCTTTGATTAAATTCATGACTTAAAAATAAATACACTACTTTAAATCTTTGTGCTTCTTCAGGAAAATCAACGACTGTTATATCTATAAGTTGTCTAAATTTTGTATCATTATTTGTTTTGATAAACAAAGTAACATCAATCAAATCATCCTTATCAATTTCTACATATATTTGGTTATGTTTAATTTCAGTTTTCTTAATTTTGGTTGTAAGTTCTGAATTAATTTTTTTTTCTAAATCTAATAAATTTATCATTTTGCTTGTTTATCTATTTAATGAACCTTTATTTCTTATTTTTTTTTGAAGTTGCATGATTCCATATAATAAAGCTTCTGCAGAGGGAGGGCATCCTGGAACATAAATATCAACTGGAACTATACGATCACATCCTCTAACAACTGAATATGAATAATGGTAATAACCACCACCATTAGCACAACTGCCCATTGATATTACATATCTAGGTTCTGGCATTTGATCATAAACCTTTCTTAAAGCAGGTGCCATTTTGTTTGTAAGAGTTCCCGCAACAATCATTACATCTGATTGTCTTGGTGATCCTCTTGGGGCTGCTCCGAATCTTTCTAAATCATATCTTGGCATAGCTGTTTGCATCATTTCAACAGCACAACAAGCAAGACCAAATGTCATCCAGTGTAAAGAGCCAGATCTTGACCAATTAATTAAATTATCTAATGAAGTTGTAATAAAACCATTCTTACCAAAATCTTCGGCAAGTTGTTTAAATTCTTCTGGAACTTGTTCTAACTTATTGTTCATTTAAATTTATAACTATTCCCAGTCTAATGCACCTTTTTTCCATTCATAAATAAAACCGATTGTAAGTATGAATAAAAAAATCATCATTGATGAAAAACCAAGGATCCCTATATTTCCAAGTGAAATTGCCCAGGGAAATAAAAATGCAATTTCTAGATCAAAGATTATAAAAAGTATTGCGACCAAATAAAATCGTACATCAAATTCCATTCTAGAATCCTCAAAAGGTTCGAAGCCACACTCATACGCAGATAATTTTTCTGGATCAGGGTGTTTAGGTGACAATATATAATTTAACACAATAAATGCACAACTTAGTCCTAAAGCAATAATTAAGAACAAAATAATTGGCAAATAATCTTTTAAAAATTCCGCAGTCATTGAGAAATATATATCATTTTTTATAGGTAGATGAAGTGGTGATAGGTCACATTATTCAAAATATACACTATAATTGATAACGATTATCAACGCTATAACTAATTAATTATTAATAAATTTTGAAAGTGGCGGGAGTGAAGGGACTCGAACCCTCGACCTATCGCGTGACAGGCGATCGCTCTAACCAACTGAGCTACACCCCCACTTATGATTTATTTTGGTGGGCAGTAAAGGACTCGAACCTTTGACCCCCTCGGTGTAAACGAGATGCTCTACCAACTGAGCTAACCGCCCTAAACCAAAATAGTGATTTATATCCTTTAGTCTAATAACGTCAAGATTTATTAGTTGTGAAAAATGGTGAATATATTTAAAAACCACCTCTCCAATTATTTTTGGAATTAAAATTTTCTTCCTCTTTTTTAGATGTCGGTCTTAATATGTAATAAATAACAAATATTACAATTATTGTTGTTAAAAAAAATTCCATGAAATTTATTATTATTGAATACTTGCTTGAGATTTATCATCTTTTTTAGCCATATCAACCTCAACCCATTCTGTTTTTTTAAGTTCTTTTGTTAATGCAATTTTTAAAACATCATCAGCAAATTCAACCGGAGTAATTTTAATTTCATCGATAATTTTTTTTGGCATATCAACGAGGTCTTTCTCATTTTCTTTTGGTATTAAAACTTCTTTGATACCAGCTCTGTGAGCGGCTAATAATTTTTCTTTTAATCCACCGATTGGTAATACTTGACCTGTTAAAGTCACTTCACCTGTCATAGCTACATCTCTTCTTACTGGTATATTTGTTATAGAAGACACTATTGATGTCACCATTCCTATTCCTGCTGATGGTCCATCTTTAGGTGTAGCTCCCTCAGGAACATGAATATGAAAATCTTTTTTTTCAAATAATGGGGGAATAATTCCGTATTCTAAGCATTTTGATCTAACAAAAGATTTTGCAGCTTTTACTGACTCTTGCATAACATCACCTAATTTCCCAGTAATTTGCATTCTTCCCTTACCTGGCATGGTTACTGTTTCAATTTTTAAAATTTCTCCACCATATTCTGTCCAAGCTAAACCAGTAACTATACCAATTCTATCTTCGCTCTCTAATTCACCAAATTTAAATTTAGGGACACCAAGAAAATCTGATAAGTTGTTTTTATTAATATCTACTTCTTTTTCTTCTCCTGAGACAACTTTTTTTACAACTTTTCTTGCTACTTTTGAAATTTCTCTTTCAAGATTTCTTACACCAGACTCTTTAGTGTAACTTCTAATTATTTCTTTAATTATATCATCACCTAGTTTCATTTCTTTTTCTTTTACACCATTGTCTTTAATTTGTTTTGGAAGTAAGTATTTATTTGCAATATTAATTTTTTCATCTTCTGTATAACCTGCTAATCTAATAACTTCCATTCTATCCAACAAAGGTGGTAGGATGTTTAATGTATTTGCCGTTGTTACAAACATTACATCAGATAAATCATAATCAACTTCAAGATAATGATCATTAAATGATGTATTTTGCTCTGGATCTAAGGCTTCAAGTAAAGCAGAAGATGGATCACCTCTATAATCATTACCAATTTTATCTATTTCATCTAAAAGTATAAGTGGATTTTTTGTTCCCGCCTTTTTCATCATCTGAATTATTTTTCCTGGCAATGATCCAATATAAGTTCTTCTATGACCTCTAATTTCAGCTTCATCTCTCATGCCTCCAACTGACATTCTCACAAACTCTCGATTTGTAGCTTTTGCAATTGACTTACCTAATGAAGTCTTACCAACACCTGGTGGGCCTACCAAACATAAAATTGGTCCTTTAATTTTTTCCATTCTTTTTTGAACAGCTAAAAATTCAATAATTCTCTCTTTTACTTTTTCAAGTCCAAAATGATCTTTATCAAGTACATTTAAAGCTTTACCGAGATCAATATCGACTTCACTTTTTTTATTCCATGGAAGTTCCGTCATCCAATCTAAATAATTTCTTACGACGGTTGCCTCTGCTGACATCGGGCTCATGTTCTTTAATTTTTTTAATTCTTGTAAACATTTTTTTTCAACATCTTTAGGCATTTTTGCTTTTAAAATAGCTTTATTAAGACTAGTACTCTCGTCTTTACCATCTTCTATTTCACCAAGCTCTTTTTGAATAGCCTTAAGCTGTTCATTTAAATAATATTCTCGTTGAGTTTTTTCCATTTGAGTTTTAACTCTACCTCTAATTCTTTTTTCTACACCTATAATGCTTGTCTCATTTTCCATTATTTTAATGATTGCATTAAGTCTTTTTTTTACGTCAACAGTTTCAAAGATTTGTTGTTTTTCGGAAATCGTAGCTGTGATATGTGAGGCAATATTATCAGCAATTTTAGAAGGATCTTTTAAATCTTTTATTGCATTGATTGTTTCACTTGAAATTTTTTTATTGATTGATGTTAATTTTTCTAATCTTCGAAGGGCAGTAGCTGCTAATGGATATAAATCTTCATCTTTTACTATAATATCACCAAAAGTTGAGTAATCACACGTTATAAATTTTTCATTATCTTTAAAGTCTAAAATTTTTACACGTTTTATACCTTCCACCAAAACTTTAACAGTTCCATCTGGAAGTTTTAAAAGTTGAAGAATATTTCCTTCACAACCATACATGAAAACATCTGTTTTTTTTGGATCATCAATTTCAGAGTTTTTTTGAGTGACCAAAATAATTTTTTTTTCTTTTTTCATTACTTCATTAAGAGCTGAAATAGATTTATCTCGTCCAACAAATAATGGTATCACCATACTCGGGAAAACAACTATATCTCTTAATGGTAATAACGGTAATGTAGATTTGACTTCCATGAGTTAAATATGGATATTATAATTTATATTGCAATACTTTTTTCTCAGTTATTAAGGATATTAAGCCGCTGATGTCTTATCGGGCTTTGATTTACTGTCTGTTTTGGAGTGAACTATGATTGGTTGAGATTGCCCTTTTGCTGCTGATGCATCAATTATAACCTCTTCAACATTTTCTTTACTTGGTAAGTCATACATAGTTTTCAATAGAATATTCTCTAGTATCGATCTTAAACCCCTCGCACCAGTCTTTTTTCTTATAGCTTTAAGTGCAATTTCTTTCAGTGCATTTTCTTTAAATGTTAATTTTGCACCATCTAATTTAAATAATTCCTGATATTGTTTTGTTAAAGAGTTTTTTGGTTCTTGTAAAATTTTAATCAATGATTTTTCATCTAAATCTTCTAAAGTAGCTATCATTGGTAATCTTCCAATAAATTCTGGTATCAAGCCATATTTTAGAAGATCTTCAGGCTCTAAAGTTTTCATCCACTCACCTATTTTTTTTTCTTGAGTATTTTTTACATCAGCACCAAAGCCGATTGATGTACCTTTGTCTCTTTGCGATATAATTTTATCTAGTCCAGCAAAAGCTCCTCCACAAATAAATAAAATATTTGTAGTATCAACTTGTAAAAATTCTTGCTGAGGATGTTTTCTACCACCTTGAGGTGGAACACTAGCAACAGTACCTTCCATTATTTTTAGTAACGCTTGTTGAACTCCTTCGCCTGATACATCTCTAGTTATAGAAGGGTTTTCAGATTTTCTACTTATTTTGTCAACTTCATCTATATATACAATCCCCCTTTGAGCTTTTTCAACATTGTAATCTGCAGATTGTAATAATTTTAAAATTATGTTTTCCACATCCTCTCCGACATAACCAGCTTCCGTAAGTGTGGTTGCGTCAGCCATGGTGAATGGAACATCTAAAATTCTTGCAAGAGTTTGTGCAAGTAAAGTTTTACCGCAACCCGTTGGACCTACTAAAAGAATATTAGATTTAGCAAGTTCTACATTTTTACTTGTTTTGTTTTCATAATTTAATCTCTTGTAATGATTGTGAACTGCTACAGATAAAACTTTTTTTGCATGAGTTTGTCCAATTACATAATCATCAAGTACAGAGCAAATTTCTTTTGGAGAAGGTAAACCATCTTGATGTTTTACAAATGTATCTTTGCTTTCTTCTTTAATAATATCCATACAAAGTTCTACGCATTCATCACAAATGAATACTGTTGGTCCTGCAATTAACTTTCTAACTTCGTGCTGGCTCTTCCCGCAGAAAGAGCAATAAAGAATATTTTTGTTATTTGTGTTCATAAATTTTTAAACGAATCAATTATTTTATCTTATTATAGTTGACTCATACTAATCAAGTTTCGATTATAAATGTTTCAATATATTGTGCTTTAAGATCTTTTATCTACAACTTCGTCTATTAATCCAAAAGATTTTGCTATATCAGCTGTCATAAAATTATCTCTCTCCAATGCTGATTTAATTTCTTCAACTGATTTTCCAGTGTGCTTAGAATAAATTTCATTCAATCTTTTTTTTAAAGATAAAACTTCATTAGCATGAATTTCTATATCAGTTGCTTGGCCTTGAAATCCCGCAGAGGGCTGATGAACCATTATTCTAGAATTGGGTAATGAAAATCTTTTCCCCTTAGTTCCAGCTGTAAGTAAAAAAGATCCCATTGATGCAGCTTGACCAATGCATAAGGTTGAAATATCTGGTTTAATATATTGCATTGT
>Ga0315315_10000351_pt1 | contig 37596 bp, 34 predicted proteins | sample M140m3416metaG_FD_203699 | JGI IMG/M metagenome (GOLD analysis project Ga0315315, IMG submission 203699) | Ammonia-oxidizing marine archaeal communities from Monterey Bay, California, United States - M1 40m 3416 | ecosystem: Environmental > Aquatic > Marine > Intertidal zone | place: USA...
CCATCCCTGACTCGTCAGTCTTCGCGGAACAGACCGTATTCATTGCAGCGGCTACAGCATACTGGTTGTCATTACCCTCGCCGCCGTCGCCGAGGACAACGAAGCGAAGGATCTGTGGATCCGCATCGGCGTCGGCATCCGCGTCGGCATCCGCGTCGGCATCCGCATCCGCATCCGCGTCGGCATCCGCATCCGCGTCGGCATCCGCGTCGGCATCCGCGTCGGCGTCTGCATCCGCGTCCGCATCCGCATCCGCATCCGCATCCGCATCCGCATCTGCGTCAGCATCCGTCGATGGTTCAGGCAATTCAGAGAGCGTACGGCCGGTGTCAGCCTTGTTGCTGATTCCGCAGCCAATCACGCTCAGAACAATCAATCCACTCAAACGCATATGCTCTCCAGCAGGAGGTCCTAACCCGTGTTGTCTACCGCTACCGCTTCCAGAAAGAAGGAACAAACAGACTGAGCAAGCTGAAGAACTCGAGACGACCGAGCAACATGCAGAAGCTCAGGACCACCTTCGAGGCATCAGAGAAGAAGCCGTAGTTGTCTGTGGGGCCAACAGCACCAAAACCTGGACCCACATTAGCCACACAGGCAAGTGACGCCATCAGCGCTGTGGTCAGATCAACGGGATCGAGCGCGGCAACAACGACCGCACCCGCAACAACAGTGCCCATGAAGATCAGCGCATAGGCCAGTGTTCCGCGGACAACCCCCTCGGCCACCGGGTGATTTCCGAGTCGAATGGGTGCCACCAGCGTCGGTCGAAAGCCCAGTCGGATCTCGTGAACGACAACCTTCAGGATGATCATGATGCGAATCAGCTTCATGCCGCCGGCAGTCGAGCCAGCCATACCGCCACAGAAGAAGAGCACCAGCAGGAGCATCCTGGAGACCGTCGACCACTCCTCAAAGTCTGCGGTTCCGAACCCGGTGGTCGTCATGACCGCGGCCACCTGGAAAGATGAGTAGCGCAGGGCCTCGACAACATCATGGGATGCATTGAAGAGCATGTCCGCCGTGATGATGAGCGTCGTGCCACCGAAGAGCAAGACATAGAAACGGAATTCCTGACTTCGCCAGAAGACACTCATTCCCTCCTGCTTTGCGCGATGAAAGAGACTGAAGTTGGTTCCAGCGAGGAGCATAAAGAGCAGAATGACCATCTCTACCGAGAAGGAATTAAACTCAGCGATGCTCCCATTCTTCGTCGAGAAGCCACCCGTACCCATGGTCGACATGGCATGGGTCACAGCCTCAAACCAGTCCAGCCCGACGACCTTGAGCACGAGGACCTGGAGCAGGGTGATGGAGAGGTAGATCCAGAGCATGGCCTTCGCCGTGTCCCGAATTCTCGGCGCTATACCACCAGACTGAGGCCCCGCTGCCTCCGACTGAAACAGACGCTTGCCGCCAGCACCGAGGCCCGGCAGCAAGGCGACAAACAGCACGACGATACCCAGCCCACCGAGCCAGTGTGTGGCCATTCGCCAGACATGTACTGGCGCTGAGAGCCGGCCCTCAATTTCCGTGAGGATGGTGCCCCCAGTCGTGGTCAGGCCAGAGAAAGCCTCAAATATTGCATCAGCCCAGCTCATCTGAGCACCGATGATAAAGGGCAGCGCACCAAAGAGACCCATCGCCAACCAGATGCTCGAGACCACAAAGAGCGCCTCACGTCGACCAAGTCGAACCGGGACTCTCCAGCTGGCAATCAAGAAGGGAAGCGCTGAGATCGCAGTGATTCCCGCCGCTATCAGCATGTGCTCGAACCCCTGCTGGGTCTGCGATGCATCCCAGCCCTGCTCAGGTGTCGCCAAGAAACCCAACACACCACAGACAGCAATAGAGAACGCTAAGACCAACAACAAGAGGCCGAGCGGGCGGGCCGTCATTCGTGCCAGTGAGTACTGCCGACTGCTGCCTACTGCGCTCAAAACAGGCTCCGCTTGAACAGCTTCGCAGCAGCCTTGTGCTTGCTCTCGAGAGCCAAGACCACGACCGTGTCTCCCGCTTCTACGACTGTATCTCCCTGTGCAATCTTAACGCCGCTGACACCAATGACTGCTCCGATGGACACGCCCTTGGGAATATGAAGCTGTGAGATGGGGCCAGAGGTAATCGGACTGTCCATCGCCGCGACCACCTCGATCACCTCAGCATCACCGTCACACAGGTGGACAAGGCTCTCAATCTGAGCGGGACGTGCGTATCGAAGGATGTGGTCCACAGCGACCTGCCTGGGGGAGATCGCCATATCCAGACCCAGCTGCCGATATATCTCAATGTAAGCATGGCGATAGACCACACTGCAGACACGCGGGGTACCCAGTCGCTTGGCGAGCAAGGCACTCATCATGTTGTTTTCATCATCTTCGGTGACGGCAAAGTACAGGTCGGCACGACCGACTTCTTCTTCAGCCAGCTTCTCAAAGTCCGTGCCGTCCCCATGAACCATGTTGACCCTGGGTAGGCTCTCCGACAATTGCTTAGCCTTCTCTCGATTTGGCTCAATAATGGTGACATCAACGCCCACTCGAGAGAGCTGGCGAGAGAGATGCTCGCCAATGACGTTGCCACCATAGATGACCACACGCTGAGCGGAACTCCCGTGGACAAACAAGTCCTCCACATCTTCCATCTGGCCAGTCCGACCAAACAGGTAGACCCTATCTTCTGCGATGAGACAATCGTCTCCCCGGGGTACGAAGAGCTTGTCGTCACGAATGACGGCCCCAACACGTGTCTCTTTAGGCAGCTCGAGCCTGTGAAGAGGAATACCGATCACGGCTGAATCCTCAGGGAGCTGGACCTCTACGAGCTCGACCCGATTGTTCGCAAACATGTGAACATCAAGCGCACCGTGGGAGCGCGCGATGTCGAACATCTCATCCGCGACAATGATGTGCGAGTTCACCACCATGTCAATGCCGAACATGCCGTACTGGAGGCCTTCCTCGCTCTCTCCAGGGGCCGCATCTTCATACTCGCCGCTCTGCAGGCGAGCGACGGTTCTCGTGGCGCCCAGTCGCTTCGATGCAAGCGCAGCGATGAGGTTTACTTCATCTGAATTCGTGGCACAGACAACCAAGTCTGCCGTGTCCACACCCGCCAGCCTGAGGGTCCGCGGGTTGGCGCCGTACCCAGGAAGCGTCGCCACATCCATCCGCTCAGCGATCTGACCAAGCCGTACCTTATCTGTGTCGACAGCCAGCACCTCATGGCGCTCTTGGGCAAGCACCTCTGTGATGTGTCCACCGACCTCGCCCATACCGATGACAACCACATTCATGACTCGCTCCATGGTTGGCTGCTCACAGCCTTGGCCATCATAAGCCGGTGGGACGCTTGCTGGAAGTACGTGCATCCGGAACAGGCCAATCGACAGGGTGCGACGGCACATACCCCAGGACCTCCCTGGCTCGACCGCCGTCGAGGACACCCGAGTAGATGAACCAACGCCGATTCATTCCATAGCGAAAATCATGGCCAGTGAGACGGCGCCGAAGTCGATAAAGTGGCGTGAGTACCGAGTCGATAGCTGGCAGACCCAAGCGACCCCATCGCTGAATTGCAATGCTCAACGGGAGCGTGTCGGCGCCCGGAATATTGAAGACCCCTTGCTCAGTCGAGCCTATCGCTGCAGTCATTGCAGCAACCGCATCCTTAATCGTCATGATGTTGATCATGGGGTCAAAGCCTGCGGGCTGAAAGCAGACGGGACTCTCGAGGTAGTCATACAGCTGCGAACCCGTTCCTGTCGCGAGTACCTCTGCCATTCGGAGCACAACGATCTCAAGAGGACTCATCCCCATACGAACACACGCTGACAGATCTGCCTCGATGCGATCGCGAACCCACTGCGGCGCCTGTCCAGCCATGTTGAGAGGGTGATCCTCACCGATCAACACCGGCAGGTCTCTCTGGACCTGGTAGACGGCTGAAGCAGAACGAAGAATCAACCTTCTTATCGTCGGATGACGCTCGCATAGCTCCATCAAATTCCGAACCGACTCCACATTGTATGCGTGAACGCGGTCCCCCTCATCGGTCGCCGAGAGGTGCATCGCCGTGTGAATCACAACGTCGATCTTTAGCGCCTTGGCCTGATCAAAGAGCAGCCGGTGGACACGACGGCTCCGACTGAGATCGACGCTCGCTACCGTCAGGCGCTTGGACGGTGCTATCGGAAACGTCTCTATCGGGTTTCCAGTGACAGCAAGAATGTGCCCCACCCGCGAGTCATCGACCAGCGCGCGAACCAGCTGCTCACCGATGGGTGCTCCCGCGCCGGTGACCAGAACCCTAGCCTTCTTCTTGCTCACTCGAAGACCCCCTTGCGCTTGCTCAGACCTTCCTTCAAGAGGGCATCAACCGCGGCCTTGACTCGGCCCGCGGCCTCAGCCACCACAACAGGGTCATCAGCTTGCTCGACGGTGTAGTCTTCATGAACAGGGATCGGCTCCCCGTACAGCAAGTGGTAGCGAACCGGCAGCGGAACAGGAACAGCAGGAACGGGCACCACCGGCAAGCCAAAGAGCTTGCCGAGGCGGCGACTGGTGAACAGCGCCGGCATTTGCTCCTCGCCACCGACCACCCCGACCGGCACAATCGGTGCCCGATGGCGAATCGCAAGCTCCGCATGGCCTTCGCGGAACTTCTGTAGCTGGTACCGCTCTGCGAACGGCTTCACGATGCCCGGCACACCCTCTGGAAAGATCATCAAGACCTCTCCAGCATCCAAGAGTGATCTGGCATTGCCACGCGAGCCGCCGACCATCCCGCCGCGCGAGAACAGTGTCCCCAGGTAAGGCAGGGATGGGACAAAGTGATCGGCGATGGGTCTCGGGACTCGCGGTGGATCCGTGTTGCGGAGAACGTCGAGCCAGATCATCAGACCGTCAACGGGAATGTTGCCCGAGTGGTTCGCAGCAAGAATGGCCGGGCCAGTCGCAGGGATGTTCTCGTGTCCCCAACTCTTACAGCGAAAATATTTGTCATAGAGCGGGCTGACGATCAGCTCGCCGAGGGCCACGAAGCTCGGGTGCATACCGAAGGGGTCATAGCCGTGGCCAGCATCCCTGAAGTGTATGTCCTTGGCGCGCTGCCGCGCCTCAGCGCTCAGAAAGAGCGCGGCCAGGGCATCGGCAAAAGCTGGTGAGAACGGCATCGGGACCCAATACTATCGCTTTTCCTTCAATTCGTTCAGCGCGGCTTGAGCTTGTTGTGCTTCTTTGTCTCGACCAAGCGCCAACAACACCTCAACCTTTAGCGCCAACAGAGACACCCGGTCCGAGTCGCTGAGGGGTTCAGACTCAAGCATCACAGTGAGTATCGCGAGAGCAGAATCATACTCTCCAGCCGCACGAGCGCTCATCGCATCGCGCAATGCCGCTTGTGTAGCTGAGAGTGTCGACGGAGACGGCGGCGCAATAGCCTCTGCATCCTGCTGAGCCGCAGCGTCAGACCGCCGCTCTCGAGGACCACCCCACCCGAGACTCGCCGACCGCTTCCGAGCTGCGGGCAGACTGCGGACAGATGAAGGCTCTACCTCCACTTCAGCCACCTCGTCTGCTTCAGCGACGCTGTACATTCCGTGCGCGCGTACCATTGGAGCGCTCTGTTCATCTTCGTCGCTCCAATTTGATGCTCGATCCTCAGCGGGCTCTGCAGATCGTTCCTGCGAGGCCGGTGCAGGTGGCGGCGCAGATACGACCGCCTGAGGACTGGGTGCCGGCGGTAATGAGGCCGCCGGTGGCGGCAGGGGAGCATCATCGATCTCTTCGACGCGCGATGGACGTACAGCCACCGCCCTGTCGAGCGATGCCGACACCTTCTTCGGCACAGCCTCCGGCACCGGCTTCGGAAGTGGAGCTTCTCGAACAGGCTGAGGCGCTACTTCCTCGGCTGTCTCTACCTTCGGCTGAGACTTCTCTCGAGCGACACTGGCTGACTCCGGGCGAGCCTCAAATCCTACCCCTCGAACCTGGGGCGCATCAGCAACAGCCTCGATGCCGTCAAAAGGAGTCGGCTGATTCATGACCTGCTGAGCTCCAGGCACGACAACGATAAGTGCTATCGCTGCCATGGCAAAAAGCCCTACAGAGCGCCGCCTCCACCAGGGACTCGGGAGCTCAATCAATTCCGCTGTAGGCCCGACCTCACTTGATTCAGCCAGAGGACCTGAAGACACTCCAAGAAGAATGTCATCGATCGTGAGGCTCGGGGCTGGAGCCAGCTCGGGTCGCAGCGCATAGGCAGACTCAACAACACCGACAGGCAATATGGATGGTGGCGCAGTACCGGGTCCAGCCTCGAGCCAGTGGTTGAGAGCCTCCGCCACAGCCGGATTGACTAGTGGACCCTCGAGGAGCGAGTCGAGCACGTCCTCGACATCCACGCCGTGCGGTGGAGCCAGCTCAGGCCTGAGTGCAAGCACCGCCTCAACAACAAGCGGATCAAGCCCCAATGGCTGAGCACCGCCTGCAAGCCAATCGGCTAATGCCTCTGCTTCGTGATGCTCATTCATCAGGGGTACACCTTGCGAAAGGCCTTCGCAGCCCGATGTAGAATCACGTCAAAATTACCAACCGTGATGTCCAAAGCTAAGGCGCAATCCTCACGATCATGGTCCTCAAGCAGACGCATCCGCAGCGCAGTGGCATAGCGCGGATTGAGCTTCTTCAGCGCAGCATCTACTGCAACCCGTGTCTCCTCGATCTCTGGTGCGCGATCGGGAGCGGGCGGCGGCCGTGACATCGTGCGCTCAATAGTGGTCTCCGGGTGGGCTACAGCCCGTCGCTGACGCTGCCGGGCGCGATGAACATCAATGGCTCGATTAATGGCAATCCGACGGAGCCAGAAGAAGATGCTGCGGTCATGGCTGGTGAATGTCTCTATGCGCTCAAGCGCTATCCGAAAGGTATCCTTCAAGACGTCCTCGGCCGCCTCTGGCACGGGAAGTCTCGGCAGAATTGCGCGACGGTAAAGTCCGTTGGCAAACCACTCGAAGAGGATGCCCGCAGCCTGCCGGTCACCCTGACGAATCCGATTGACCACCTCCCGCTCTTCATCGAGCGGAGGGAGATCGCTGTGTGCAGTGCTCGACACCAGGTGTCTCCTTGTTCACCCAACCCAGCAACGGACTGAGCAACCATAGTCTTACACAATCGAGAGAGATTCTAAGCCAGACGAGCGTGACCGGAATAGACGGAGTCCATGCTGGATGTTCGGACCACCACCGACCAGGATGTGATCGCGGGGTACCTGCGCGACGCCTCAAACACAGTCGGCCATGCGGAGTGTTTAGCCCTCCCAAAGACAACTGAGGATGTCGCTGCGGTCGTCCGTCACTGCCAGACACACGCCATTCCGCTGACCGTGACAGCCCAGCGGACCTCGACCACAGGAGGCCCTGTACCCAACGGCGGCTGGCTCATCTCGATGGAAGGACTCGATCAGGTCCACGCTCCTGATGATGTCGGTGGCGGCGTTATTCTCGGTGAGCACCAGTCGGCATTAGCGTCACAAGGTCTGATGTTCCCGCCAGACCCCACGTCGAGACATGAGTGCACTATAGGCGCTGCAATTGCTTGCAACGCAAGCGGTGCACGCAGCTTTCGATACGGACCGATGCGACCTTGGATCGACGCTGTTGAGGTGGTCCTACCAAAGGGCGACGTCATCTGGGCGGATCGAACCACACCCATTCCAGACACCTGGCCACAGGCATTGTGGACTGAGCCCTCGGTCAAGACCGCTGCCGGCTACTACCCAGCAGACAACCTCCTCGATCTCATGATTGGCCAGGAAGGGACCCTCGGCATCATCACTCGGGCTCGACTTCGACTCACAGAGGCGCCGTCAGATGTACTGGGTCTCATCGTCTTCTTCGCGGACATGCCGTCCTGCCTGAGCCTCGTTGATACTGCACGAACAGGTGCAACACGCAGAGGCTCGATGTCTTCTGAGGGCGCACTGAACCCTGCAGCCATTGAATTCTTTGATGCGCATGCACTGGACATGGCCAGGGTCAGAATTCCAGACATTCCCGACTCGGCGATCGCTGCGCTCTTCATCGAGATTGAGCACAGCGGCGAGCCACCTCTCGACTCATGGTGGGAAGCTCTGGTCAGCTGCGGTGCACTCGCGGATGACACCATCGTCGCTGACGATGCCTCAGGGAGGGCCCGACTGCATGCGGTCCGACATGCAATTCCCGCTGGGGTCAACGAGACTGTGGTGGCCAACGGCATGCCCAAGGTCGGCACAGACTTTGCCGTGCCGGATTCAGCCCTTGAGGAGATGATGAGGGCATACGATGCCGTTGATCTTCCTTCTGTATGTTTCGGCCACATTGGCGACAATCACCTACACCTCAACCTGCTGCCGAGAACCGCAGCTGAGCTTGAGCGCGCGCGGGCTCTGTACACAACCCTCGCACTCAAGGCCGTCGAGCTCGGCGGTACAGTCTCTGCAGAACACGGCATCGGAAAGATCAAGCGCGGGCTCTTGGCTCAAATGGTGGGACCAGAGACCCTGTCCGGGTTCTCCGCCTTGAAGCTTCACATTGACCCAGCCTGGATTCTTGGACGCGGCACGCTCCTGCAGCCGCCAGAATAAATGATGCTTCAACCAACACAAGCATCAAACATCCGCTATAATGACGGCAGGGAATCGGGGAGAACCCTACGGGGGTCTCGATGAGTTTATCACTCATCGCCGGCACAATTGATCGGCACGAACAGCGAATGCGACGTCTCCAGTCATCCATCAAGGCGATGGATAACGGGCTGCGAATTGCTTTAGCTATAGAGCACAGCCAGGCCTTCTGGCGGTCGATAGCTATGCTCATCGGCATGCCTGCGGGTGCTGCTGGAGTGCTCCTGTGTGGCTTCCTGTTCAACTTCTGGGATGGGATGGGGCTCTGGTATGGGGTGGGCTGCATCGCTGTGAGCAGCTTCGTGATCCGAATGGCGAGCGACCCAATTGAGACCCACCACATTGATCTGCAAGAGCGACTTCTCGACCTTGTCCTCCAGCGGCAGACGCTGAATGAAGATCTCGCGCAGCTGTACCAGGAGCGCGAGGTACTCCAAAAACGACAGCGACAGCGACGACCGAAAAACCCCATCGAGGTCAAGAGCGAGGCTGCATAAGGTAGAGAATCACTATGCCTAAATGTGGCGCTGACTTGAGTCCCCTGGACAAGGGTTTGTCGACATCCCCAGGTGAAGCGCGCCATCGTGCGATATGTGTGCGTCAATGTACAGTCTGATGCTGATAATGATGGGGTGCTGGGGAGATCAACCCGTTGCTGACGCGGCCATTGGGCCCGGCACTGATCGACCAGTATGGCTCTTCGAGAAGACCACCACTGGGTGGCAGCGTAGGCCCGACCCGGTGGCCCACAGCGTCTCGAGTTTAGGGCTCGGACTCGACAGCAGCCGGCTCATCTTGACGGCTCAATGTTTCTGGGGAGACTGCGGATCAGAGGCGAAGCGAGCAGAGATAGGGCCTCCAGTCCACACCATCACGACCACCGATCTGCAGACCTTCGAAGCCGGCATGCTGCGCCTGGTCGACCCGGAAGATCGTGTTCCCATCGACACTGAGTATCGATCCAGTTCAGCCGGAGACCAGATCTGGTACTACGGCACAGAAGCTGGAACACCTGGAGACCCGGCCGATCACAGGGCGACTCACCGCATCTACAGCGCTCGGATTGAGAAGAATCGGCTGGTGCATCCAACACTCGAGCTACAGGGACCTGGACTCGCTGATCCCGCCCCGCTCACAGTCGACGGGCAGACGCTGCTCTTTGTGACGACACTTCCAGGCCGAGCCATCGGAATGGCTACTGGACATCCGCGACAGGTGACCAAAACATGGACCGGCGTCAGCGTGCCCCATGCCATGCTCGTCGACGATGAGATCTGGCTGTGGGCTCAGCAAGTCCAGGCCGGACGGATGGTTCCCGTTCGGGTACGCAGTAGAGACCGCGGGCAGACCTGGACAGAGTGGGAGACACCCTTGCCACTCGACGGCATAAATGGCTGTGGAAACCCCGTGGGCGGAGTCTTTAAGGACACTCCAGTTGTCTTCTGTGTCACTGAGCCTATCGGCGCACCAAGACCATGAAGCTCTTTGCAGTCATTCTCACCAAGCGCTTTCAGGCATGGATACCATTCCTTGCGGGCGCAGTCCTGATACTGGTGACCTTGCTCAGTAGCGACCGGGTACCGACAGGCGACGCCCCCCACCTACTCGCCATCGCCGACAAGCTCGCAGTAAAATTAGCGCGGGGTGAGTTCCTCGATTTCTTCGAGTCCTGGTCCAGCCTGGTCACACCTCATCCACCTGCGGGATACCTGCTGCCCATTGCCTTGAGTATCGCCGACTACTCCGACTCCATCCCTATATTGACCGGCCTGGGTGGCCTGGGGCTCGCATGGCACGGCATCATTCTCATGGTAAGCCGAGATCAATCACAGAACTGGGGACTGTGGCTGTCTGCTCTGTTGATCTTCTCTTGTGCCATGACATGGATGGCTGTGGAGCACATGGTGTGGGATGTCCTCGCTGCAGGCTGTGTCTCAGCATGCGTAGGACACCTGCACGCCTCCGACGGTCTACGAAACAAGGGGCACTCCCTGTTCTTTGGCCTGTTCATGGGCATCGGCTTCATGACCAAGTTCACCTTTGCAGGCTTCCTGATACTCCCCGTGCTCTTTGCTGGCTGGGCGGTGATTCGCTTTCGGTCCTTCCCGGGCCTGCTGGTGTCGATCGCTGGCTTTGCCGCCGTCTCAGGACCCTGGCTCTTCACATACGGAGATGCAGTGTGGGCATACGTGGCCAACTCGTCGAGCGCCGCACACTCCATCTCTGACTCCCCAGCGTCCCCCTGGGCTCATCGACTCAGTGCATCGAACCTTCTGTACTACCCGACCGTGATGCGGGACATGATCGGCTGGCCGGGAATCGGACTGCTCAGTATCGCACTCGTCCGCGGCTGGAAGACTCCTGCTGGCCGGTGGGCGACATGGGCAATGCTGAGCGGACTGATCGTGCTCACATTCGCTGGTGAGAACCAGGCTCGCTACATCCTGCCCACACTGCCGCTCCTTGGCTCCATTCTATGCGTCGGGCTGCGCCCCGGCTTCGATCAAGCCATCGGTAGATTCGGGCTCCTCTGTGGACTGGGCGTCACCCTCCCAGCCCTGTGGGGCTCCTGGATGGAGGCCTCTAGCGTGGAGGCTACGCCCCCGACTCGGGACCAAGACCACTCCGCTGAGACCCTCTTCACATGGGGTGATTGGCCCTGGCCCGCGACGCCATTCCGCACAGTGTCAAACCCCATGCTCACCTGGCAAGTCGATGATGCACTCGTGGCCATGTACCAAAGCACAGGTGCTGGCGCCCACCAAGTAGGCCTGCTGCTGCCCCGAGACATGCGTCTACCACCCGCATCTACATACGCATGGCGAGCGGGTCAGCGAGGGCTGGACTGGGACTTCTCATCGATCGTGACCAGCGGCCCTGGAGGCAGACCGATGGTCTTTGTCGGCCCCCTCAAGCCCCTCGGCCACAACATCTCACGACGCTTCACCGTGGCCTATGCAATACACAGCAGATCCGAGCCACCACCAATCTTGACCTCCCTCGGCGCTCAGTCAGTCTGGAGTCACGATCTGCCTCAGGATCTCAAGGGAACGGTCTACAGGGTCCCAGACTCCAGCTGGAAAACACCCACAGGCGAGCTCCTCTCTAAGGACCCTCTGGACGGGTAGGCCCGTCTATAGAGCAAAGACGCCAGGAAAGACCGGTGGGCCGAGCTGACTCCTCACAGCAGCTGCATCCGGCGTCTTCCCTGGACCACGATCGACCACCACCACGTGTGAGTAGCCGAGCTGCTTGAGACGAGCCGGCAGTGTGGGCTGATGCTCACCCATAGACCATCGACTGAGTCGCTCATAGACGCTGCGGTCCACACCAGGCCTCGGCTGGCTTCGGGGATGAAATCCAGACAAGATTGGCTTTCCATGTACCGTCTGAAGGCTGAGCGCCTCCATCGAATCGCTCCCGAGGTCAACCACTGCAGATGCATGTTCGGCAAGCCAAGCTCCAGCCTCGTGACCTGGAATGTCCGCACTGGCCGACCAAGCGGCAGTGTTGTCGATGGTCTTCCAGTTCAGCCCACAAAGTCCAATAATGCTCAACGCCCAGACCGAACGACGACGGTGAAACGCAAGAGCGGATGCAACAGCCAGGAGCGGCACAGCCAGCATGGCAAGACGGATGGGGTGATGCATCCTCGTCAATCCAGGGACTTGGAAAATCAAGGCAAGCGGCGAGCCAGACACCGGCTCCTCCCCGCGATGGAGGAAAAGTTCAGGGCCGAGCGCCACAGCCAGCAGGCACACAGCAGCCACCAAGAGCCTCGTCCGAGCACGACCATATGCCTTCGGTCCAAGAAACAGCGCCGCGACACCCAGCCCCAGGAGCGGCTGAAGGCGGATGTGAAACTGCCCTGACCCACCCCAGAGACTGTCTACAGCAAGGCTTGTGTAGCCGTCCGGCGGACCCATCGCGCTCGCCGCCTCGAGCTGCGGAACAAGGAGCCACAGATACGGCACCATGACCAAAATGGCAGTGAGGAGCCCACGGCACGGACGGACAAGCAATGCGACAAGACCAACTGCAAGGCCGGTATATAGATAGACCAGCCCCTGAAGTCCGATCCAGAGACCGGCCTGGATCTCTCTCTTGGCCATCAAAGCCGCCAGACCGAAGAGTCCAGGCCAGACTGCTGCGGTCAGTGTGTGACCGAGCGCGTGCTCGTGGAGCATGATGGGAGTCGCAGCGACCAGAGCACCGGCAGCGGCGGCATGCAGTCCGCGTGCACCCGCAGCCCGAGCAAGAACCACCGTCGCTGAGATGTTCAGCAGGTGATGACCCACCATCATCACATTCCAGCCAAGGGGAAAGTCACTCGATGTAATGATGGTACCGAGCAGGTAAGCATCGAGGAGGTTGGGAAAGGCTGAAATCAAGCTGGGCTCACCCCAAGGCCAGCTCAACAAGGCAGCGGCATCTCCCGGCTGACTGAGCGCCCAAAACAACCAATGCGCCCCGAGAAAGTCTCCATTATTCCAAGGATCAGCAGGTCCCCAGATCAGTGTGTCCATCTGTAGCAGTGGACGATTCAGCAGTGCGATCGCCACCGCGCAAGCGGTCAAGACAGCAGCAATTGTCTGGCGAGTCTGTTCAGTCACTTCACAAGAGGAGCATGAAACGCGCGACAGTGCCAACCCCGAAGTACGATGACGGGGTGCCACTCAACCACCTTTACGCTCTGGCTTCCCCCGAGCGTGTGGACTCTCTTCGTCGCGCCTTGATCGTGATGGTCGCGGCCCTCTGTGTGCGCATCATCGGGGCATTCGTCCTCGGCGAGGGCGCTCCCTTTGGACCCGATGGGACCGGCGCTGAGGCCTCCGTCTTCTTGGGAGGTCACCCATACCCACTTCACATCATGATGCTCCGACTGTTTGATGCTGATGCCCGGGCATTGAGCATGTTCTGCGGGGCTCTAAACTGCGTCTTGTTGTGGCTGTGGGGAAAGAAGGTCGGCTTGGGAGAGGCAGGCGGATGGATCGCGGTCGCGGCTCCCCTCTCGGTATTCCCGGGTGTTCTGGCAGGGGGAGATGCTCCTGCACTTACGGTGGCCCTGCTCGGAATTTTGATCGCCACAAGAGGTGGGCTCACAGCCATCATTGGCGGTGTAATCGCAGCCCTCTCAATCACCGTTAAGCCGATCGCATTGCCAGCTCTTGTTCTGCTCGCGGCATCACCAACAGCGGCGCTGGGTGCGGGCGGCACCTTACTCATACTCCGCAGCTTCATTCAGCCACTGTGGTCACCCATGCCAACCGGAGGAATCCTCGGAACGTGGTGGGTCTCTTCTGGAGGTGCTCCGCCAGGAGACTGGCTTTCATGGCTTATCAATGGTGCAGGTGTGCTCGCTGGCGCTGATGGCTGGGCGCTTATCCCCGTACTGGGCATCGCAGCGGTGGTTGGGACACTAAAAGCGCCAACGCTACGACTCCGCGGAGCGAGCCTCTGTCCACTCGCTGCAGCCCTGCTGATCGCATCGCTGTTTGGTGGTCGACTCGAGCTTCGATACCTCTCGGCTGCCTTCATCGCTGCACTCCCATTCTTAGGGCTCATCCTTCGAAAAAGGCTAGCAGTGACAACGCTCTCGCTGCTCTGCCTGTGGCCCTCTGCAGCCTTGATCACACAGCTGGCCACAGTTCGTGCAGCACAAGACCCACAGGCACAGCTTCCCAGCGTGATGGAGGTCACGTGGCCAAAAGTGGATGCTGCACCGCTATTTCAGGCCTGCAGCACAGAGGGAGCCACCCGACTCCGGAACCTCGCATTCCAGCTCGCTGAAGTGGCACCAGAGGGAAGCACCATCATCACAGAGCCCCGATCAGATGGTCGCGAGGGTGAACTATTCTGGCCACTGCGTGTCTTAAGGCCAGATCTAAAGGTTGCCGTACGATGAGGTGGTTAGGTGCTTATCATCTGTACTAAGATTTCATCCATGAAAGCCGTAAAGGGTAGGTTGTCAGACCAAAACTCAGGTTTTTTGTATAGTGAAGCCCTGGAGGAGACATGAACACCGTTCAGTCTCAGAACATCAAGGTCGGCATTTTTGTGATCGGACTGTCGCTCACAGTGCTCGTCTCTGTGTTTATTCTGGGTGGGTCTTCGGACATTCTCGAGGGGCGCTACACGCTCAACGGTAAGTGGGAAGATGTCGCAGGCTTGAAGGAGGGCGCTGTTGTTCGGCTCGCTGGCTGGGACGTCGGCGAGGTAAAGTCCATCAAGTTTGCTGATGAGCTCGAGCAGAGAGAGCTCACTGTACAGATGCGAATCCTCAACCGATATCAAGACCGCATCCGGTCCGACTCTGAGGCCAGGATTGATACAGTAGGCGTACTCGGAGACAAGTATGTCTCGATCTCGATGGGAACACCATCCGCCGATGGTCTCGCAGACAAGTCATTCATCGGCACCCAAGCAGCGCTGGACTTCCTTGGATACACAAACAAATTCGAGGACATCCTCAAGAACACATCCAACATCACCAAGAAGGTAGACCTGATGTTGGGCTCAGAGGGTGACGCGGGCGATGCACAGCTCGGCAAGAGCATGGCGCACATCGAGAAGCTCCTCGCAAACATCCGAGAAGGGCGCGGACTGCTCAATGCTGTGGTCCATGATGAGGAGATGGCCGGACGCTTCAGGAGCGTCATGAGAAATCTTGACCAGAGCTCCGGAGGCCTGGCGGGCGTCATGGACGAGGTCCAGAATGGCGACGGACTCGCCAATGAAATCATCTACGGCGACGAAGGTGTTCTGCTGGCCAAGGAACTCGGTCAGCTCGCGAGCAGCCTCGGACGCATCACAAAAGATATCCAGAGTGAAGACTCTATGATTCACGCGCTGATCTATGACCCAGAGAAGGCCAAGATACTCGACGACCTGGGTGAGGCGATTGTCTCGCTCAAGCGCACCAGTGCAGCGCTAGAGAACGGCGAAGGAACACTCGGACTGCTGGCCAATGACCCCGCACTGTATGAGGACCTGCGCGCTCTCGTCGGCGGCGCACAGCGGAACAAGCTCTTGCGGGCCTACATCAGAAAGACCATCGAGAAAGGCGAGCAGGTGAACGCCAGCGCCTGGACACCCGAGACGGAGTAATGATGGGGGGAATCGCGCGTCTGCTTGCGCCGCGACTTCGAGGACTACTGAACCGCTGGAAGCGGGCTGAGCCCGGTATGCGCGCAGCCAGCATATTTTTCTTGATCTTCGGCCTCATGTTCTGGGCGGGTCTGTTCTACCTCATGTACTGGCTCATCGGGGCCTTCCACGCTGTAGAGGTCTTCGGTCCCATCTTGACCCGAAAGCTGATGGAGTTGCTCCTGCTCGGCATGTTCGGCCTGCTCTGCTTCTCGAACACCGTGACGGGTCTGTCGACATTCTATCTCTCTGACGACCTCGAACTGGTCCTCAGCCTACCGGTACCCCGTCACCAGTTCCATCTCGCGAGACTGATCGACACGATGGCCCAGTCGAGCTGGATGATGGTCATCTTCGGGCTGCCCGTCTTCATTGCCTACGGTGTCACCCACGGCGCAGGCCTCGAGTACTACCTGCTCCTGGCCATAACGATCCCCTGCTTCATCTCAATACCCGTCTCGATTGGCGTGGTCATGGCCTCGACGCTCGTGAGCGTCTTTCCTGCCCGCCGGGTTCGCGAGCTCTTGGTTTTTGCCGGTGTACTGGCGCTGGTATTTGTGGTCGTCATGCTCCGAGTCTTCCGCCCAGAGCGCATGGTGGACGCTGGAAACTTTGAATCTGTAGCTGCCTATGTGGCCGAACTACAGGCACCCATGCCGCTGCTGATCCCCCCTCAGTGGGTCTCGGACCTACTCATAAACAGCCTACAGGGCCGACCCATGTCCTGGCTCTCGCTCGGTCTCTTGGTGTCAGGGGCAGTGGCCTTCACTGGAGTCGGCAGATGGATAACAACGGCTCTTTATGACACAGGTCGGTCCCGTTCTCAGGAAGCACAAAAAGCACGCTTGGCGACCTCAGGAACGCTCGACACTGTGCTTGACCTGGTCACCAGACCCCTCGGTTCAGAGCAGCGAGCAGTAGTCATCAAGGACATCAAGACCTTCATTCGAGATCCTGGACAGTGGAGCCAGTTGCTCTTGGTGGGCAGTATCGTCATCATCTCTTTGGTGAGCGTGGCTGCCCTGCCCGTCGATGTTGTTCGCGGCCCGTGGATGGGAACCTTCCGAAATGTTCTCGCATTCGGTGTCCTGGGACTCGTAGGATTTGTGATGGCCGCACTCGCAGCGCGTTTTCAATTCACAGCAGTGAGCCTGGAGGGGCACGCATGGTGGGTCATGCGGTCGAGCCCAATCACAGCGTCTCAGTATCTGTGGTCCAAGGTGCTGCCCGGATTGATTCCGATGATCTTCGTCGGAGAGCTTCTCGCGGTGTGCTCGACCTGGATTCTGGGTGCTGGTCCGTTCTTGATGTTTGTCGCGATGGCAACAGCACTCTTCCTCGCCATGGGTATCGCCGGTATCGCCGTCGGGATGGGCGCTATGTTCCCTGACTTTAAGGTCGACAACGCCGCAAGGGCCGCCGCTGGACCGGCCGGTGTCCTGTTCATGATCGTGAGCCTCACCTTGGTCTTTTGTGTGATCGCAATCGAGACCTACCCGGTCTACATCGTGCTCGCAGCAGAGGTGAAATCGCGAGCAATAACGAGCGGACAGATGGCCGGAATCATCGGCTGCTTCGCGCTGGCCGCTGGTATCTGCCTGACGGCGCTCTTCTTGCCGCTGCGAATCGGTGCCAAGCGTCTGTGGCACCGCGAGTGGATCAATGGGTAGTCTGCTCGGCCTGGTGCTGACGGGGTGGCTGGGTTGCTCTGGGATTCAGCGGATACCCGGCCCGACACCTCCAGAGTCCGTCCTGCCTCCCTCACAGGCACGGGCGCACTACCTGCGAGGAACGCTGATGGCAGCGAAGGGCGACCTCGATGCTGCAGAGGCTGCACTGGAACGGGCTCGAGTCTTTGATCCGACCTCACCACAGATACTCATGGCCCTCGCGCAGGTTGCGCTGACACGCGGGGATACGACGCAAGCCCGGAGCCGAATGGCAGATGCTGCACACATCGCACCGGATAACCCTGAGCCATGGCTGGCGTACGGGCGACTGGAGCTGGCCTTTGGTGATGCACAGCTGGGTCGCTCAGCACTCCAGCGTTCACTCAAGCTCAATGGACCATGGGAGGCCCGAGCAGGACTGATTGCTGATGCCCTCCGGCGCAAGCAGCCGAGCCCCTTACTTGATGAATGGGCATCACTGAAGGTGACCGACCCCATCGAACTCAGACGGCGCGCGGATCTGCGCGGGGCTGCTGGCGACAATGAGGGTGCAGTCAGAGACTACCTGGCAGCACTCCAGGTATCCTCACGAGACCTCTCACTCGTCGCACCATTGGTCAGAAGTGCGACACAAGGCTCTTACTTAGCGGCCGGTATCTTGGGTGCTGAGGCGATCTGTAGAGAGCAGCCCGCAGCCAGCGCAGCCTGGATGGCCGTGGGCCTTTTGAGCAGCCTGATTGGCGACCACGGGGCCACCATACGCGGACTCGAGACTGCTGCCGCACTGGGTGTAGAGCTTGGAGACGGCCCCGCCCGCACCTTGGCGCGCGCTCAAGCCGCTCAAGAGACACCCATCGTCAGCCCATCCGGCCGGGCACCGCTCCTTGATGATCCAATTAACCGAGCACTTCGGCTGGTCCAAGAGCAGCAATGGGAGGCTGGCGAGGCCACGCTCAATCGCAGTCTGGCATCCTTCCCGAATGATCCCCGCTTACTCTACATCTTGAGCGAGCTTCACCTCAAGAGAGATGGGGCGGAGGCAGCAGCCCCGCACATTGAGAAGGTTCTGAGTCTCCAGCCAGGCTATGGGCCGGCCCTAAACATGTGGGCATGGATACAAGCCGAGCAAGGTACAAACCTCGACGAAGCTGAGCTGCGGGTCCTGCTGGCTCTGGAGCGACAGCCGCGGGTGGGAAGCTACTGGGATACCCTCGGGTGGATACTGCATCAGAAAGGGCTCCACACACAGGCCCAGGCGTCTCTGTCGAGAGCGCACCGATTGAGCCCAGAAGACGATACTATTCTCACCCATCTCGAGGCCTGTGCCTCAGAAACAGAAGCACCATCCCCGTGAAACCCCTCTACCTGGCTCTGATTTTACTGCTTGGCTGTGTCAAGCCAAGCGGCCCCATCGTCCCAGCCATTGTCGGTGACCCCGATGTGGTGGTCGCACTGGCTCGCCGCCAAAACACAGCAGACACCCTACAGGGACGCTTCAGTGTAAAAATTGAGATGCAGGATCGTTCATTCACGGTCCCAGCAGCGATCTTGATGGATCACCCAGACCGGTTCCGCTTTGAGCTGTACACACCGCTGGGAACACCGCTGGGAACCCTGACCAGCGACGGCACAGCACTGCACGCTTGGTCACAGCGAGATCGTACATTCTACGAAGGCAACACAGCCACAGCCGTCTTGAAGGAAATCACCGGAGGAGAGGTCAGCGTCCACGACTTCTTGGCCATCATCACAGGCACCATGCCCCTGATCGACGCGGAGATTCTCCATGTAGGTCGCACCGTCTTCGATGAAGAAGGGGTCGTTATCGTGATGCTTGGCCCCGACGATATTCGTGTGAGGGCCGTGATCGACCCACGACTGGGTGTCGTCAAGCGCCTTCGCGTAGACCCGCCATCCAAGCTTGCTGGCTACGAGACACCGACAACGAGTCCCATCATCGAGGTTCTCTATGAGGGCATTGTGCGGGAAGGCAGATCAGTTCTTCCGCAGCGCATCACCTTCGACTTACCTCGACTCGGATGGAAGATTCGCATGGACAACAAGCGCTGGCGAGCCCTGAATCAAGCGCCTGATGCCTTCACAATGACACCACCCTCCGGCGCCACCATCAAGGACCTGGTCGAGGCTATTGAGGCGATGGGAGACTAAACGGTCGGGCGTCTTTGATGGTGAACCGAACGCTGCGACGGCCACGCCAATTGTTGTAGCCGAGTGTCCCGACAAGTGAAACCGGTCCGCTGGTCAGCGCGTGGGTGTGTTCTCGACCGTTCCACCAAACAGCCTCTACACCGCCCACATCCAGTCGAATGTGCTTCTCTCCCAGCGGCTTGATGCCGTCGACATAGACGCCATCAACCTGGATGACTGGAGCAGGGTTTCCCTTTCCGTGTGGTGACAGATCTGACAGTCCTTGAGCGAGAATGTCCGCATCCGGTGACCGAAATGCACCCACATCACACCGCACATCGATGGAGAGTACCGGAGCGGCTGGCTCACCGGTAGCCTCAGCCTCCGCCCAGGACTCGAGGCCTAATTTCAGGGCCTCGAGATCCGAGATCTTACAGCTAAATCCGGCGGCGGCCGGGTGACCACCGTATGCTGATAGCTGGTCCTGAACGGCATCCAGTGCCTCGACAGCGTGGAGCTCTGGTGTCGACCTCACGCTGCCGCGAGCCTCATCTCCAGCGGTAGCGATGACAGCTGCTGGGCGGTGCAGCGCATCACGAACCTTCGCAGCCACAATGCCGACCACGCCCCGATGCCAGCCCTCTGATTCTTGACCCCACACCACTACAAAAGGTGGCGGCGGGTCTGCAACCTGAGCGAGAGCCGTCTCAACCAAAGTGCGCTGTATCTGCTGCCGCTTCGCATTTAAGCCGTCGAGTTCTTGAGCCTTGGCGCGAGCACGGGCGGGTTCTCGTTCATCAAAGAGCTCGATAATTGACGTGGCCTTGGCCAGTCGACCTGCCGCATTAATGCGTGGACCGAGCCGAAAACCGAGATCTTCTGAGGTCACCTCCCCCTGAACACCGGCAACCTCTAAGAGGGCATGAAGACCTGGCGCGTGGGTGCCATTACGCAGACCCTGAATCCCGTGGGCAACAATCGCTCGGTTCTCTCGCGTTGAGAGATCCACCACGTCCGCTACCGTCCCAATCGCCGCCACCTTCAACATAGACCGAATGATCGCACCGCAGCGAGGATGCGGCTCGAGGAGCGCCTGGGCGAGCTTGAGCGAGACGCCACAGGCGGCCAGAGCCTTATTTGGATACCCGCAGCCGATCTGCGGTGGGCAGAGCACAGCGGAAGCGGCACTGGGAACACTCGCTCCTGCCGGCAGGTGATGATCACAGATGATCACATCGACACCCGCAGCCACAGCAGCATCGACTGAGTCATGATCACGGACGCCGATGTCTGCAGTAATGATCAGCCCGATGCCATCAGCCGCTGCCTTCTCGGCGGCGATCACCGAGAAGCCATACCCCTCGTTAAACCGATCAGGGATGTGGTAGTCGACCCGCTCACCCGCACCGAGTATCCGAAGGGTGCTCTGGAGAATGAGGCTCGATGTGGTGCCATCCACATCGTAGTCCGTCACAATTCTAATGGTCTCACCAGCACTGATGGCCGCCTGGATCCGCTCAACAGCCTTCTGCATACCCATGATGAGGTAGGGATCGTGGAGGTGATCAAGGCTCGGGCGCAGCCAGACGCGCGCCAACTCCGTGTCCTGAACACGCCCCGCGAGGCAGTGTGCAACCAGCGGATGAAGCTGGAGAGTATTCTCGAAGGTATGCACCACCTGAGGCGCCACATCCTTGATGTCCCAGCGGTGTCCAGTAAGAGAAAGTGTATCCACAACCCGTTGGTATCGCGTTCAAAGTCTGGTACAACCCACAACACGGACAGCTTTTGACCGAGGGATATATGGACGAGCTCAATTCAGCGACGATCCTCCAGCAGATACACGACGCCGTCATCGAGCGAGTGAATGCCTCGGTCATCGCAGTCGATCAGACTGGAGCCATCACATTGCTCAATCAGGGTGCTGCAAAGCTCCTCAATATACCCGTCGGCTCACATATCGGTCAGCCAGTGGTGAACCTCCTGGGCGCCACGCCACCCGAGACCCCTGATCCAGACATTGAGATCGAGTACAAGATCACACTTGAAGGGGATGCTGAGCGATGGATTCGTGGCAGGTGGGGCCTGCTCACTGGATCCAGTACAGACACTCCAATCCGGGTCTTGATTGCCAGTGACTACACCCGTGAGCGAAACCTACAGCGGGACCTGGTGCGCTCTGCAGCACTGGCAGAGCTCGGTCTGATGGCCGCAGAGGTGGCTCACGAGGTCAACAACCCAGCCACCTATCTCATGACCAACCTGTCCATCTTGCGAGATGACCTCACGGCAGAGTCCATCGATCCCGACTCGGCCACTGAGCTCATCGAGGAATGCCTAGATGGAGTCACCCGAATCACAGATGTCGTGAAGCGAATGCGCTCTCTGGCGTCCTCGGGCGGAGAAGAGATGAGTGATGAGTTGATCGATCTGAGCACCGTCGTTCGCGATGCGTGCCGTATCGCCGGGCTTCGGGTCAAGTATAAGGCCGACCTCCACATCCATGACGAAGCCACCGTCCAGGTCAACGGCTCCCCAAAGCGACTCGGACAGGTCATCCTGAATCTCGTGGTCAACGCCGCAGATGCCTTGACTGGTCAGTCTGACCCGATGCCTCGCATCGACGTGATGGTTGCGGCGGAGGACGGCCACGGCGTGGTGAGCGTGAGAGATAATGGGCCCGGAATTCCATATGAAAAGCGTCAATCGATCTTTCAAGCATTCATGACGACCAAGTCCAACAACGGTGGAACCGGACTCGGACTCGCCGTCAGCAGAACCATCGCTGAAGAGCACGGCGGGACCCTTGCCCTCGAGCCTCATGACGGCATGGGTGCCTGGTTCAAGCTGAGGCTACCGCTTCCATAGCCTGAGCGGGTTACATGCCGCCCCTGCTGGAGCCACAACATGCATCCCCTCATTCCTTTCTGGGACCGCGTCGCGATTCCAATCGGCCCGCTCGACATTCATGGATTTGGTATCCTGGTGGCCTTGGGCTTTGTCTTCGGTTCTCGTGTCGCCCGCAACAAGGCTGCCCGAGACGGACTCGACCCCGAGCCCATCAACCAGGTTGTCGGCTGGATTGTCGCAGGTGTCTTCATCGGTGGACACCTCGGCCACCTGCTCTTCTACTACCCAGAAGACATGGCAAATGACCCCGCCAAATTCGCCGCGATGTTCAGCACGCTAGCCAGCGGCTCTCTGCCGCGTGCTGATGATCTGCCTGAGCTCCTCAAGGTATGGCGTGGCCTGTCCAGCTACGGCGGCTTCATTGCCTGCTCTATCCTCGTCTGGGTCTTCTTTAAGAAACACAAACTCGACTTCTGGGCCTACGCTGAGCCCATCGCATATGGGCTGATGACCGGCTGGATGCTCGGACGGATGGGCTGCTTTGTCGCCCACGACCATCCAGGAGTCGAGACACAATTCTGGCTCGGTGTCGCAGGCATCTGCCCTAGTGCATACGGAAACCCAGCCGTAGCCTGTCACGATCTCGGACTGTACGAAGCCATCTGGTCAGGTGCCATGGCCTGGTGGTTTGCGACCCGAGACAAGCTCCCTCGACACAACGGGTACTACCTGGGTTGGATGTGCACCTCTTACGGGCCGGTACGCTTTGCGATGGACTACTTCCGGCACATCGATACAGATGTACGTCACTTTGGTCTGACACCCGCACAGTATTTCTCTGTGGGAATTACCGTGCTCGGCATCTGGATTCTGCGCTCGAGAAAGGACATCCCACAGATCACGGGTGACTGGACTCCAGAGACCGCTGAGGGCTGATTCACCGACGTCGGCGTCCCACGATTAGGCCCAGCAATGGCAGCAGCCAGGCGACACTTGATGGCGTCTCGGCAGCGCTGCAGCTGCAGCCACTGACATCGTCATCGTCCGCCGAGAACTCTAAGGGATCATCAGCAGCGAAGTCAGCCGGCACGATACCGTCTGTCTCGCACCAGACACGGGTGCCGTCTTCGCAGCGTGCCCGCATCTCTTGGTCGATCCAGTCCAGATAGTAGTCCACACGGGTATCCACACCGCCCGTCTCTCTACAATCCGTCTGATCATAGGCATGCGAGGTCACACCCACCACTCTCCAGGGGTTGCCCGAGCCGCCGACATCCAAGAAGCTCGGACCGCCCGAGTCTCCATGGCACTTCCGCACATCATCGGTCTCAACGCCAACCTGAAACTCGTAAGCAGCCGTGTCCCCGATGTAGCTTGTGCCTCCCATCTTGATGCCTGAGGTACCCGCTGGCGGCGTCTGATCACTGGTCTGCTGACCCCAGCCGACAATCTCAACCACCGCACCCTCTCTCACCAAGGCCGCCTCACTCGCCGTAGGCAAGATCGCGTGCTCGACATCGAGAATCGGCTCCTCGAGGAACATCAGTGCGATGTCAAAGTTCTCGGCAAGCGGCCCGCTCAGGCCGGCCATAGAGAACTGGGGGTGAGCGACAGCATCCCAGGCGAAAGCTGCGTCAGCTGGCCAGTCACTGCCAGGCATACCTGAGTATTCAGACAGATCCGCAGTTCGAGAAAAGACCAGGTCGACATCATCAAACTGCATGCCAGCCATCTGCTCGTAGTACTCAAAGTCAATGCAGTGAGCCGCCAGCATGACCACGTCCGGCGCAATCAGAGTCGACGAACACATCAGCATCTTCAGATCGAAGGTGCTCCCACTGAAGTCAATCACGGTCCCCGCAAGCATGCCGCCTGCCGAGGGGTGGTTGCTCTGCGCTGCACTCTCCCCGTTGATGATGTCATTGGTTGCAAGCGCGGGTGCCGCGGAGAGAAGGGCTGTGATGGCCAGTAAGTTCATTCTCGTACCTCGTAGTTGAGTTGATTTTGTCCGATAGTGAGGATGTCGCCATGCTCGAGGTTGGCGGTCTTGATCCGGATTCCGTTGACCTTGAGTGCGCGGAGGCGACTGCACCGCGCAACAACATGATTCTGACCATTCCAAGAAATGGTGGCTTCCTGCTTCGAGATCAGGAGACCGCTCAAGGGTATGTCGGCACCTCGACCGAGGCTCCACACCTTGTCCTCCAGCTCAATGGTCTCGCGATTATCTCCAGTGATCACACCGCTCTCCATCAAGCGCCTGGCGCTGAGCAGTCTCTTCATCTGATGGGTGCTCAGCTGATGGGTCGAGTCGCTGGGGGTATTGGCACCCACGGCATACCAGCGCTGGAGGCTGCTGACGTTGAGCTTTGCGAAGCGATCTGGCAGCTCACCATCGACATAGATCATCTCAAAATGCCCCAACTGGACCACATCACCCGTCTCCAGGCTGAGGCGACCGTCGATGCGATTGCCGTTCAGGTACACACCATTGTGGCTGCCCAAGTCTGAAATGCCATAGCCGCCATGCTCCCAGCTCACTCTTGCGTGCTCTCGACTGACTGATGCATGCGAGAGTTGCATATCTTGACCGCGCTCACGCCCGATCGTCACATCCTCGCCGTACAGATCAAAGACCCGCATCTCGCCATCTGGATTCTTGACTATGAGCATCTGCATGCAGCCCCCGGGCCATAAAGGTACTGGATTGACGCGAGCCTGCTGTCAAAAACTTGGCGAGCCTCATCTCAAACGTGGTTCAATCCGATTCAGAGACTCAACGCTTGAGGGTATCCATGAAGAATTTGTTCGCGCTGACCAGCTTGTCCATTGTGCTGGCCTCCAGTGATGCACTTGCTCAAGATGACAGCTCGAGTACTGATGGTGAGACCACCACCGAGGAAGAGGCGCCGGTAGAGCTACCGACAACGCAGCAGGATGAGGCACTCACGATGCCGTCTCTGAGTCGAGCGCAGCACAAGTGGCTTGAGCCTAAGCGCAGCGAGCTTCCACAGGTCCCACATGCCCAGACGGACTTCACCGCCTACACCCTGGAGTGGGGAGAGACCAAGGTCGGTCTGGCCTCCATCACAGTAGGCGCACTGCCACGGACACAGATCGGCACCATCCCCGTCCTCGATCTGCTGGGGATCTACAACGGTCACATCAAGGTCAACGCTGTGAAGGCGGGACCTTATGGCCTCGGCATCGGCGCAAACTACTTCACGCTGCGTGCTGGAGACATGAAGGCACACTCACTGGGCCTCTCTCTCATTCAGTCGATAGATATGATGGAGCCATGGAGCGCCCACTTTGGCTTCAAGTGGTCCGACATCAAATCGAGTGGGGTCCCTGACCTCGATGAGCTCCCCGGAATCTTGACCGGCAGCACAAGCTCAGACGACTTCCAGGCCAGCCAGATGCCGAGCGAGTGGGACTTCCACCTCCGTGAGATCACCCTCAGCATGGCCACAGACTATCGCTTCAACCGGCGTGACAGCCTGATCCTCCAGGCGAGTGCTGTGTTCTGGTCAGATGTCATCGAGCGCGGCTACGAGGCGCCGCCGATCATCGGAATGGATGAACTCTTCAACAAAGAAGTCGGGACCTCAACCCCCATAAAGGACACCTATGTCGCCAGCTTGGCCTGGCAGTGGTCATGGCGGCGAACCGACTTGAGGGTGGGTGCAGGCGTCTCCAGCGTGCCAGCAGCTTGGCTGCTCCAGAGTGTCGATCTCAGCTACCGATTTGGCGGCAAGACGCGGAGCACTGAGCGACGGATGAACAAGACCTGGAGACGGAACAAGTCGGACACCAAGGGGCGCTGACTCAAGGCGAGTCAATCACCAGGGTGACCGGGCCGTCATTGTCCAGGCTCACCTGCATATTGGCGCCAAATACGCCGCGCTGTACACCCACGACACCCGCTGAGGTGAGCTGCTGACAGAAGCGCTCATACAATGGCTCCGCAATATCGGGATGAGCCGCACCGACAAAGCTGGGGCGTCGCCCCTTGCGGCAGTCCCCGTACAGCGTGAACTGACTGACCACCAAGACCCCGCCGCCGCAGTCCAGCACCGAGTCGCTCATCTTTCCGGATTCATCTGAGAAGATCCTGAGGTTGGCTACCTTTGCAGCCAGCCATGCACCGCTCGCCTCGGTGTCGTCCGGGCCAACGCCCAACAGCACCAGTATCCCGCGGTCAATCTGTCCAGAAACATCGCCATCGACAGTGACACTGGCTCGGCTCACTCTCTGAATTACTGCGCGCATTGAGTCACCGTGCCATCTCCGCCATCGTTATCCATGACCACATCAGACCACCGAGGGTTCCAAGCAGCACAACCGTGCTCAGCACACCCATCGTCACACGCATACTGAGGGCGTTGACTTCAGACGGGACAATCCGATTGGAGACAACGAGCGCAAACCCCGCGCCACCAATGAGACCGCCGAGGTGTCCGAGGTTGTCGATAAACGGAATCACAGCACCGATGAGCAGGTTCAGCCCCACCCAGGGTGCGAGCTTCTTTCTGAAGAGGTCACCGATGTGCGGAGGAAGCACGAGTCGATAGCGAAAGCCAAAGACGATGCAGGCGCCCATCAGTCCAAAGATACTGCCGCTCGCACCGACACTCGCTGTGTTTCCACCCACATAGGAGAGCAGTGCTCCGCAGACACCCGCCACCAAGAAGAGCCAGAGAAAACGCACAGACCCATAGACTGACTCACAGAGTCTACCCAGGCCGTACAGAGCGATGCCATTGAGCAAGATGTGGGTCCCATCACCATGTAGAAAGAGACAAGAGACCAGTCTCCAGATCTCTCCTGCACTCACCTTTGGGCTGTACATCGCCCCCATGAACACCAGATCGCTCGTCGAGCGTGACCCCACCAGGATGCCGGCGAGGTTCAGTGATCCCTGTGAGTAGCCTATGATGCCGACCAAGACGTGAGCGATGGCGATGACCACCAAGATGCCAACGGTCATCCACGGCCGACGCATGCCTTCTGCGAGGTTTCTCCACACACGCCGCTGAGCCTTGACCACCGCGACATAGCGGGGATCCATCCCTTCAGGCAGGCCTGACACTGGAGGCTCGTCGTCTATTGGACCCGCCACGCAATCACCTCTTCAATGGGTTCACTCGTCCACCCCATGGGTAGCGCGCCCAGGGTCTCCGCGTACAGTCCAATCTGGAATGACTCATTTAAGACCCTGGGACCAAAGGACTCATCCGAACTGATTCGCCCGACCTCAACAAGTCCCTCGGGAAGCGGACCCGGAGAGCTGTGACGGGGCGCACAGATCACGCTGCCAGATGGCACATCTCCCGTAAGAAAGGTGACACCAGCAGCATCCATCTCATGTCGAAACGACCACTCACCCGTGTAGTGCGAGGGCTGAAACTGGACGACCGCAGCACGCGCAAGATCCGCACCTGCCTCAAAGAAGCGATGTTCGGTAATGGTGAGGGTCAGCGCCGCAAGGAGCTGCAGACCCGCACCACACCAGAGCATGGTGCGCGCCTGGGGCCGATCTCCCAACTCTGCAACCACGAGAAGCGCAATCGGGAGGATGGCACCCAGCATGTACCGGGGCGCTGCAAAATTATGGACTGCCCACACACCACCAACAACAGCCCCACCCCACAGCGCAAAGAGCAGACGATCACCACCCGCTCTCCAGCCACGCACTGCGGATGTGCCGAGGAGAACAAGCCCTACGGCACCAGCCAACGCAAAAGCACCGACCAACAAGCGAGCAGAGAGTACAACATCGTGCGGCCAGCCCCACACCACTGTTCCTCCAGCCGCAAGGAAAGCGGGCAGCCAGATCCAGCGAGCGCCTCTCACAAGGAATCCAAGGACTGTCACGCCCAGAGAGAGTCGCACCAGCAGCGCGAGCGCCCGCCCCTCTCCGGTTCCGCGAGAGATCTCAGAGGCCCGAGACAGGACCTCGATGAGATGAAATCGACCATAGACAATGAACAACCACAGCTCTCCAAGCAGCCACGGTGTGGCTGCAGCAAGCCAGAATATCCAGCCACCGCGACCCACACCTGAGCGGAGCCCGTGGATGACAAAAACAGGTACCAGTGCCAGCGCTGGATACTTGGTGAAGGCTGCCAGACCAAAGGCCACTCCCCCGAGCAGCGCCATTCGCGTCGAGTCTCGCTCGCGCCATCCTGCCACGGCTGTTGTGGTGAGGGCAGCGACCATCAGATCGGGCATCAGTCCACGCTGCAGGCCAAGAAATACGATCGGACTCGACAGCCACAAGGCCAGCCCCAAGCGTGGACGACGACATGAACCAGACAGCAGCCGGGCGGCTGACCAACCCAGGAGTGCTGCTGGCGGCACTGAGGCGAGCAAGCGAACAGGCCTCAGACCATCAGCAAAGTGCTGCACAGTTGCAATCCAGCCCAGAAACAAGGGCGGATGGGCATAGACAAAGGCATCCGGCTCAGTGCCACCAAACCAAGGCGGCCACGGCCTCCACCAGTGGTAGGGCTTGAGCGGGTCAAGGTTGGCGGTGATCGCCAGGTAGCTCTCCTCATCCAGGATCGGCACGCCCGCGGCAAAGAACACCGCGATGGAGAGCACAATGAGGATGGGGAGTCGTGTCACGGAACCTATGATCGGGGCTGTTGAGTCAGACAGCAACCGCGAATTCTCGCAAGACCTGATTCAGTGAGGTCTTCTTGTCTGTACTCGCCTTGCGCTGACCGATGATCAGCGCGCAGGGCGTACCGTACTCGCCAGCTGGAAAGCGCTTGGGGCGTGTACCTGGAATCACGACGGCCCGGGGCGGGATGGCACCCTTTGTCACCACCTCCTCGCTGCCCGTGACATCGACAATAGGTGTCGACGCCGTCAGCACCACATTGGCGCCCAGTACAGCCTCTTCGCCGATGTGAACGCCCTCAACAACGATACAGCGTGAGCCAATAAATGCACCATCCTCGATGATGACAGGCCTGGCTCCTGGCGGCTCGAGCACACCACCAATGCCAACGCCACCTGAGAGGTGCACGTTCTTACCGATCTGGGCGCAGGAGCCTACAGTGGCCCACGTATCGACCATCGTACCGCTGCCCACATAGGCGCCGATGTTGACGTACCCTGGCATGACGACAGCACCGCGCTCGACGTGTGCTCCAAAGCGAATGAAGCCTGGAGGCACGAGCCGGACACCCTGTGCCTCGAGGTCATGCTTGAGCGGAATCTTGTCGTAGAATTCGTAGGGTCCGATCTCATGGACGGCCATCTCTGCAACCCGGAAGTACAGAAGAATGGCTGAGCGGACCCACTCATGAATGACCCACTCTCCTGTGATCTTCTCCGCAACCCTGAGCTCACCGCGATCGAGCAGGCCGATGACCTCATGGACCGCATCTGGGTCAGGTGTTCCGCCGGCCGCGAAGGCCTCAATCCGTTGCTTCAGAGCTTCCATTCAGATCTCCAGCGACCGCCATGCACCGATGGCAGCCTCACATTGTTCAAGGGTTGGTACCATCGCCAGTCGTATGTATCCGTGACCCGCACCAGCGACGCCGAAGATGCGCCCAGGGCTGACCACGATACCGGCATCGAGCAATCGTGTAGCGTAGGCCTCATCGTCACCGCCGGGCACCTTGACCCACAGATAAAGACTGGCCTCGCGACCCAAGACCTCAATGTTCTGCTCGTCAAAGAATGCGAGAAACAAGGCCTTCTTTTGTCGAAAGATCTCTCGTCGCTCTTCCGTGTGGGCATCATCTCCCCAGGCTGCGACAGCTGCTGCGTTCACAAAATCCGTGGGCACAAGCCCTGGGTTTGTGCGCAGCACAGAGAAGCTCGCAATGAGGTCAGGGTCACCGGCCACAAATCCGGACCGATATCCGGTCATCCCTGAGCGCTTGGACAAGCTGTGGAGCACCAAGGTGCCCTCGGTTCCACACTCCAGGAGCGAGTGAGGCGGGTCGCGATGGTAGACATCCGCATAGGTCTCATCAGAGACCAGCAGGATGTCACGAGATCTACAGAAGTCCGCTGCCCGCTGTAGATCATCGAGAGACATCACAGCACCACTTGGATTGTGGGGCGTGTTCAGCCAGATCATGCGCGTCCGCTCTATGACTTCTTGAGGCAGCATCCACGGTCTGAGAATGTGGTCACCGCTAAGGGGTACGGCAATGGCCTCACCGCCCGCGAAGAGCGCACCTCGCTGGTAGGCTGGGTAGCCAGGATCTGGCAGCACCACTCCCCGATCAGGGGCATCACGATCGATGACCAGCAGCGGGAGATGAAAGACCGCCTCCTTCGAGCCCGAGGTCGGAACAATCTGTGTCTCTGGATCAAGATCCACCCCGAAGCGTCGCGTCACATAGGCAGAGATCGCCTGACGAACAGCCGGAGAGCCCTTCACCTTGGGGTAGGGCATCCGCTGAACCACAGCCGCGCGCAGCGCCTCACTGATGAACGCCGGCGGCAGCTCCTCGGGGTCACCCTTGCCGAAGTCATAGACCGTCCGGCCGCTCGCGATCAGCTCGGCCTTGCGTTTATCGATGGCCACGGCCGGATATGTGGCCAATTGTTTCAAGAGCGGATTGAAGCGAAGCATGCGAACCCCTAAGCCTTGCGATACGCGATTGCACCATGTTGCTACTCATCTTCATCAGCTGTTCGATCCTCGGTGGCCTCTCTGGCCAACCCGCAGACCCCCAAGACTCCACAGAGATCATCATTGAGGTCCCTAAGGGTGCCACCGCACGAGGCATGGGAGCACACCTCGAGAATGCCGGCGTATTGGATGACGGCGAGGCCTTCAGCTGGTTCGTCCGCATCCACAAGCAGGGTGGCTGCATCAAGGCCGGAAAGCACGCTGTGACACGCGCGATGACTCACGAGACCATCATCGCATCCATGTGCGGTGTGCCCTTGGTGGATGCCGAGCCCTTCACCGTGCTGGAGGGGTGGCGTATTCGCGAGATTGATGCCGCGCTGGTGAAGGCCGGACACATCAAGCCCGGCGAATACAAGCTGCTTGCTCAGTCCCCAGCAACCTTCAAGGCCAGCTTTCCGCTGCCGTCGAGCAGCCTCGAGGGCTATCTCTTTCCCGAGACCTACATGGTCGAGCCCGGAAACTTCGATACCCGCAAGTTCATTCAGCGCCAGATCGACATGTTCGGCACTCGATTTGTATCCAAACACCCTGAGGGCTTCAAGGGGCGCAGCCTCTCTGAGATCGTGATCATGGCGTCCATGATCGTGCGTGAGGAGCCAACAGAGAGCCAGCGTCCAATGGTAGCAGGCATCCTCTGGAAGCGTATAGACAACAAGTGGCACCTCGGTGTCGATGCCACGAGTCGCTACACCCTACCCAAGTGGAACGACCGCAGGGCCTTCCTCGGTAAGCTTCGTGACCCAAAGGACCCCTACAACACCAGGCTCAAGCCAGGACTGCCGCCCACAGCGATCGGTAACCCCGACCTGAGCTCTCTTGAGTCTGCCGCCGCACCCGTGTCGAGCCCATATTGGTACTACCTACACGACGCCAAGGGTGTCCTCCATCCATCGCGCTCCGTGACTGAACACGAGGCGTACCGACGCAAGTACAACGTGTACTGAGATGGCTGAACCGCAGACAAGTCCTCTGACTCAGATACAGAAGGTCCGCCTGCTGGGCTTATCTGCGCTGATCTTCGTCATTCTCGCCAGCTATGCGATCGCGAGACCTGCCACCGAGTCTCTGTTTCTGGGGGCCCATGGTGCAGACTCTCTGCCGCTCGCCTGGCTCCTTGTTGGTCTCGGCAGCCTCGCAGTAGTCTTGGTCTACAACCGCTTTGCTGCCACCACCGACCTGGTCAAAATATTTGGAGCCACGAGCGCAATCAGCGGCATCACGCTCGTCGCTATCCTCTCAGCTCTTGCGGCTGATCTGCCTGGCACCCTCTGGGTGCTCTATCTCTGGAAAGATCTGTACATCGTTGTTCTGATCGAGGTGTTCTGGTCATTCGCCAACTCCACGGTGCCCCAGGAGCGCGCCAAGTGGTGGTACGGACTCTTCTGTGTCCTGGGCTCACTCGGCGGAATGGCGGGCAACCTCGGTGTCGGATGGCTGGCGAGCGCCACATCGACAGAGTCTAGTCTCTGGGCAGTCGTTGTCTTGCTGGTCGTCGGTGGCATCGGCGGCATCAGTCTTGCACGATGGGCTGGCGTGGAGGCGAAGACACCCGAGCGCAAGCCCAGCCTGCTTGCGGGTCTCGGGGTACTCCGAGCCAGCCGTCCCCTTTGGCTGCTCATGGCGCTCATCGGGACCACTCAAATTGTCATCACGCTCATCGACTACCAATTCTCGGTGGCCATCGAGGCGAACTACCCTGACGCCGATGCACGGACGGCGATCATCGGGCAGGTCTACGCTGCCATCGATCTTGCAGCGATCAGCCTACAGCTGGCAACAGGTCCCATCATCAGACTCATCGGTCTGCCCTTGGTTCTGCTGGCCATTCCAGGTCTACTCGGCTGTGCAGTCGCGGGCTTCGCTATCGTGCCGAAATTTGGTGCCATCGCGGTGGGTAAGGTGGCATCCAAGGCCTTCGATTACTCGCTGTTTCGGGCCGCGAAAGAGATCCTCTACATCCCGCTGAGCCACGCAGAGAAGACCCAAGGCAAAGCATTCGTGGACATGATGTCCTACAGAATGGCCAAGGGTGCCACAAGCTTGATGCTCTTGGGACTGGTTGCTCTCGGTCGGCCTGAGGCCGCAATGGGCGTGACAATCGCGTGCATTCTGGTCTGGATCTGGCTCACAGTGCAGCTAAACAGAGGACACAGCAGCGCAGCGTGATAGTCCGCGGCCTCTCTGGAGATCCCCATGATCATCAAGCTTATTTCCGCACTCGCTTTTAGCGCCACTTTCCTGCTCGCCGTACCTGTGGTGCCCGAGCTTCCCGCACCCGACACCGGAGTCTCAGATGACACCGGCATGGCGATGGGTGATGAGGACACCGGCATGGCGCTCGATACCGGCTCAGAGCCAAGCGACGAAGAGGGTCAGGACGACACCGGCGCCGACAATGAAGACCAGGACACTGGCCTGCTGGAGGACACTGGCGCCACGAGCGGCAGCACGGACGGCACCGCGGCCGCTACGTACAGCGCCAGCGAGCTCTCTGGTGAGAAGGGCGATGGCTGCAGCACAGCAGGTTCGACTTCAGGGCCGTGGCTCATTGCCTTGCTGGGGCTACTCTTCGGACGACGCTTCGGGCGACGCCAGGACTAACCACGCTGAGGAGCGCTAGGCCGGCAGCTCACTGAGGTGCTGGCGCTTCTTCTCGAGCTCTTTCATCTCCTCGGCCTCCGGGTGAGGATCCTTCGAGTCGTCGATGATGGGCCACTGTGCAGCAAGGTTGGCGTTGAGTTCGATGTATTCGCCCCACTTTGCAGGGACATCGTCCTCTTCGAAGATGGCCTCAACAGGGCACTCCGGCACACAGGCTCCGCAGTCAATACACTCTTCTGGATCGATCACCAGAAAGTTTTCTCCCTCACGGAAGCAGTCCACTGGACAGACTGACACACAGTCTGTGTACTTGCACTTGATACAGGGCTCGGCAACAACATAGGCCATGGTGGTCTCCTTGGGACTATGGGTGAACCCTACAACAAGGGCTCAATCTTCGTCCGAGTCCGGCTTCGCATCCGTGGACTCCCATCCATCATTATCCTCATATTTGAGGTACCAAGGCACATCTTCGTCACCGCGAAGGTTTCCCTCACCGGTATCTTCTGAGATACTCGTGGTGTGCTTGCCTGGTGCAGATGCATCTCTGCCCGCCTGATCTTCTACACCCAGGGCGGACTTGAGCCGCCCCTTTAGCCGTGAACGAATACCCATGGCTACTACTGGCTGATCATCTGAGTCAGATCGCCATACTGACGAATCTTGAACCAGGTCAGCTCGCCATTTTTGAAGTAGCGCCCGGCCACCCAGACCATCTTCGCGAGGTTTGTCGCCTGCGCGAGCATGTAGATGGGCTCGAGATTTTTCTTCCAGTACTCTCGTTCATCCAAGAGCTTTCGGATGAGTGCCTTGGGAACAAAGGACTTTGAGGCCAGACAGAACAGCGCCAAGTAGAAGCGATCTTCCTCTGAGCGTGGCCAGTCCATCGAGACCCGAAACTGATACCAAGACTTGGTGGCACGTCCCTCCACATCGTTGGGATCGAGCATTCCCTCCGCCAGGGCCTGCCGGGTGAGGGCTGTACCAGGGAAGTAGTTGAGACTGTAGAAGAAGATGTCATAGGGCCGAGGAAGGTCCAGCAGGAATTCTGCTGTCTCGATCTTCATCTCTTCGGTCGCATGTGGATTGTCCACAATCACGTCGTAGACCACATTCAGCTTGAGCTGTTTGTTGAACTCCGCGAACTTCATGATCGCGCGGTTGCCCGGGCTTCGGTTGTGAATCTCCTTGGACTCCTTTGACGACCCGCTCTCGATACCTGTCTGGACCCTGACGAGCCCCGCATCGACCAGCTTTGTGAGCATCTCCGGACGGAGCATCGGCGGAATCAAGAGGCACTCGAATGGCTTACCAATCCGCTTCGGATACTTCTCGAGAAACTCCTCCATCCACGCCTCGCCAAAGGCGAAGGAGGTGTCGTCATCGATCTTGACCCGAGCCACCTTGGGGAAGGTCTTCTGCATCAATTCGAGCTCGCCAAGGATGTGCTCGACGGATCGAGCCCGGTAGAACTGCTTGCCCTTCTCTTCGTAGACGTCTCTCAGAATCGAGACGTAGCAGTAGCTGCAGTTGTACGGACAGCCTCGCGAGAAGTAGATGCGGTACTCGGCGGATCGCTTCCAGGGCTCCTCAATCGTGAGGCGTCCCTTCTCGATGTAGTACTTGTTGTCGTCTGCTACATCCGGGTACGGCAGCCAGTCGAGGTCCTGAATGAGCGGTCGCGGCTTGTTGCGGGAGACCGTGCCGTCGATCTTGGACCAGATGTTGGGAATCTCGGTGACATCATCTCCGTCACGGAGTGCCTCACAGAGATCAATAGCAGCCTTCTCACCTTCACCGATGCACAAGAAGTCGCAGTGCGGGATGCACTCCTCAGGGACACTGGTGGGATGAATACCGCCCCACATCATTGGGATATCTGGAAACTCCGCCTTGATGTCGTCGGTGACCTTCTTGGCCATCGTGAACAGGCTGGACATAAAGCCCAAGCCGATCAGATCGGCATCTTTCTCTCGAATGATGTCCATGGCCATCTGAATGTCGCGCTCAGAGGGCATCTCCAGTCGGTTGTGTACCCAGTCGCGCAAGAAGATGATGTGCGTCTCAAAGCCCGCGCGCTGGAGCGCGGCTGAGACATAGCGGATGCCAGCATTTTCTACGCTGTAGATCGTCATCAGAACGACGGTGAACTTCTTGGTTCCCGACTTGGTCCCTTCGCGATTTGGTGCATCCTCGAGCATATTGACCCTCTACCCCGTCAGAAGTCGCAGGCCAGCGGTGGCCTTACGCTTAAAGTCGGTGCTGTTGCGAATCTGTGTGATGTTTCGGAGAACAAACTTCGGGCGCCAGTAGAACTTTCTGTAGGCGCCCTCGAGCATGTCGCGAAGCTCTTCACGCGTGAAGTGCTCGTCCCAGACCTGCGCCTTGAAGGACGCATCTGGATTGCGCATGAACTCTGTCCACGGATCTAGGTCCAGTACTCCGTCCCGAAGTCCTTCGTCGAAGAGCGTCGTTCCTGGAAAAGGCGTCATCAGATTGAACATCACAAAGTCTGGATCAAGCTTGATGCTGTAGTTGATCGTGTCCGCGATATCCTGACGGGTACGCTCGACTGGGGTACCGATCATAAAGTAGGCCACGGTGTTGATCCCCACCTCACGACAGAGTCGGAAGGCGTGCTCGATCTCGAGGCTGGTGACGTCCTTCTTGAGACGCAGCAGACCCTCTTCTGTGCCCTGCTCCACACCAAACTGAATGCGCTGACAGCCCGCGGCCTTCATCTTCTCCAGCAGCGGCCTGTCTACACCCTTGACCCGAAAGCGAACCGTCCAGCTGATGTCGATGCCGCGACTGAGAATCTCATCACAGAGGGCATGCACCCGCTTGTTGGTGATGTTGAATGTGTCATCGACAAAGTAGATCTCACGAATTCCAAGATCCAGACACGCCTGCAGCTCATCGCAGACCCGTGAGGGGCTCATCACACGATAGCGATGCCGCGGTGTGTTGCAGAAGGTGCAGCGATACGGACAACCACGACTGGTGATCACCGTCGTGAAGATGCCACCCTCTCCCATCACATCGTAGTAGCGTGTGTAGTCGACCAGGGTCCGATCAATGATGGGGTACTCATCGAGGTCATTCGAGTAGTAGACATCGTTCTCGGGAACGGGATCATCCGGATGTGCAACGACGCCAGGGATACCGCTGGCTTCTTCACCAGCCTCCCAGGCAGCCAGCAGATCAGCCATTGGCTTCTGACCTTCTCCCTTCACGACCGCGTCGACATCCTTGAGACCGACACTCTCCTGAGGAAAGTCACTGATGTGTGGTCCACCGAGAACAACCCGCTCTACCCCTGCCTTCTTGGCAGCAGCGATGGTGTTGTGAACATCGACAAGTTGAACGGTGAAGCAGGTGATCCCCACCACATCCGGCTTAAAAGCGGCGGTCCGTCGCTGGACCTCGTCATACTCGAGGTGATCGAGTTGAGCGTCCAGCATCTCCACATCGTGGTGGGTCTGATCAAGCAAAAAGGATGCGATGGCGAGCAAAGCCAGCGGCGGATAACTGAGGTTCTCCGCCTCTACTGCCTCAGGGACCTCACTCTCGACTGTGTGTCGAGCAGGTGGTCTGATTAACATTACCCGCATGCAAAACCTCTACGTGAACCAAAGCGAAGGCCCCAACCCACACCATTGATGGTGCCCTCCTATCGCACCGATGTCAATGCCGCGCGCGAGGCATCTGGTTTTCGGCCGACTTCAACCCGGACAGCTCAGCTGCCCAATGTAGGCGACGGGACCCCTGAGAATGAGAGAATAGTCTCTCCCGACAGTCACCTCGAGTTCTCCTCCAGGCATCAAGACACGAATCGTACCCTCACAG